>Ga0129308_1000030_pt1 | contig 286587 bp, 230 predicted proteins | sample L827metagenome_FD_94440 | JGI IMG/M metagenome (GOLD analysis project Ga0129308, IMG submission 94440) | Ring-tailed lemur group fecal microbial communities from Wisconsin, USA - L827 metagenome | ecosystem: Host-associated > Mammals > Digestive system > Large intestine > Fecal | place: USA... | reverse complement strand
TTTTAAGAAGAAAGGAGCGAAAAGGCTTAAAGCGCTAGACATCAAGGGGTAACAGCAGGAAAATAAATGCAAAGAAAGAAGGAATGAGGGAAATACGAAGAAATGGCATACCTTATATTATATAGGGGGAATCCGTTGGCGGAATTAACTTAGCGCAAATGTAACTCCGGCAATGGACTTTCCATTCATGGCATCCCCCTTTTAGCTTCATGAATTCTGCCAACGAATACTCGCACAGGTGTCGTTTTTCCTCATAAAAAGTATGAAATAAAGTATCACCAAGTATCACCAAACCTGCAATGAATTGATTATCAGTTTTTTATGTGTGACACTTGGGTAAAAAAAAGCATCACCAAGTATCACCAAGTATCACCAACTTTTTTGGTTATTATTCCTTATAATCATACAGCTGTTTATTGTTTTTATATAAGGCTTTTCGTTGGTTACTTTATGTATTTATTTTGCGGATTGGCGGTTTTCGTTACATTCGAAACACCACGGTTTGTGCCCTAATAATAACCTGATAAAAGAACCACAATGATTTGGAAATGACAGGATAATGTATTATCTTTGTACTTATAAGCTTATAGTATATTCAAATTATTATAGGCGCAAAGGCAGGAGTTCATACTCTTGCCTTTTTTTATGTCTTGACGGTTTATGATTGCATTAACACGGTGTCTCGCGCCGGTTCGCACGGTAGCAAAAGGTTCCTGAGCAACCGTGTTACGGTCGTAAGACGGTTGCTCAGGGGCCAAAAGACGGTTTACGATTTAAAATTGCTGGTTATCTTTTTGAAAAAGTCGGTTATGTTTTTCAAAAAGTTGGTTATGTTTTTTAAAAAGTCGGTTATGTTTTACCAAAGTCTTGCCGGTCTTTGTTACTCCCCTGTTTGCTCGTTAATAATATATAAACTTGCTCTTGACAAGATTTGTATGATTCATGAAGTCAAGGGGTGAATTTGTCAAATTAGTTCTACCCGTTGGCGGAATTTACTTAACGCGTGTTTAACTCTGCCAATTGGCTTTTCATTCATGTGGTTAATATATGGAAAGAATTACCAACCCGTATTGCTCCAACCTGCTGCCGAATACCAAGCATAGCTATGATAGAAAGTATTAAGAGATGCATAGCTACTCCTAGGGATATATGCAGATAAGCCACTCGATCCAGCCATAGAAATCATGCCATAAACAAACGAAGAATAAGTTTTATCTGTAGTAAGGTGCACTGGAACAGCTAATTCAAATGCGTCACTCCAAGCAGAAAACAAGGTTTGATCATCAGAAGAAGTTAATGACTGAACTAATCCTTTCAAATCGTAGTAATAATAAGTAGAACGAGGGTCATACGAATAGATGGAAGAAACATTGATTGCACTACCGTTGGTTATGTATTTAGGTAAAATAGCAGCTGTAGCTGCTGCTAAAGCCTGCACTTCACTACTTTTTAAGACAGACACAGTAACCCCCATTGTCCAATTCTCATTGCTGCCAAGCTGCCCGGTATATTTTGCAGCATAATAATCATAATAGCCGTGAGCCACAGTCGACGCCAAATCATTCGCCTGACTAAACATAGCCGGAACTAATTCCGTGTAATAAGCTCCCGGACCCGGTATTTCATTGGGAGCACCGATAAAATAATCGGCACGATCTTTTAGCTCATAAGCTACCTCTACTGACTGCATAAAACAAGCATCAAAAAGGATAAAGTCAAAATGAGGAGCACTATTTAAAGCGGTATTCAGACTTGAGATATCCATATAAGAAGTTCCATCCTGTCCGAACCAACGGGTAGAGGCCTTGCTCGCACTAATATTGGAAGGAGATGGCAACCATCCATCGCCGTGTGACCAAAGAACCAATCCGTAGCTTTTAGCAGGGAAAGCGGAAAATGCACGGTTATAAACCTCGGCCATCACAGTAGGATAAACAGAATTTTGCTGTTGGTATTCATGCAGAACCTTCTTAACGACTGCCCCTTTGCTATCTTTAGTTATCTGATACAAAAAAGGTTTTTCACTTTGCGTATCAACATATACCAGCAAATTATTTTTATCGGCGTCTACAGCAGCAAAACCAGATACCATTTCAGCAATATCATCAGCGGCAAAGGATGTAAGGGAGTTGTCAGCAGCAATATAAACCAATACAGTTCTTAAATCTTCTTCCTGAACAGGATCGGGTTCATCATTGTGATTACAAGCCACTAGCACAGTAGTTACTGTAATTACAGTTAGCACTGCCAAAATTAGCTTTTTCAGTTTACCAGTCATAAAAGAGAGCCTTTTTATTCAGACACAACAGGCTTTTTAAAACTGAATTCCGTCGTTTTAACTTCCCGAAGCGCAACTGATTTGTTCTTTTTATATTGACTAACGATTTTAGCCATCTCTTTGTTTAACTTTACTTTGTTTTCTGAGAAGTAAATCATGCAGGTACGGTTAGAGAGATTTTTTTCCAGCTCCAAATAATTCTTCAACTGATAACTATACAAATCCCTTTGAGGCAAGAAGCCGTTTTTGTCGAGTTGAACACTATCAAGCAATTGAATTTCAGTATAATACACTACAGTATCAGTAAATGAAGCCGAAACTCCAAACGCATACACCTCTTTCTTTGCTTTTTTAAATGAGAAAGCCGAACAAACAACAAACGCCAATATAAGCGACAGCGCTATTTTCGCAAATTTCATACTATATTATTTTAAAAGTCCGTTACAAAGATAAACATTCACTTCAAACCAAGATACAAAATGCACTAGAAATAACAGATACAAAAGAAAAAACCGGTTCAGCCTTGACGGCCAAACCGGTTTAGTAAACCTTTAAATGTCAGAAACTGATATTCTTATTATCCTAAATAAGATTTGAGCAACGTGCTACGATTACCTTGTCTTAATCTTCTAATAGCTTTTTCTTTAATCTGACGAACACGTTCACGGGTTAACCCGAATTTATCGCCGATTTCTTCCAGTGTCATTTCCTGTTGTCCGATACCAAAGAACATTTGTATAATGTCCTTTTCCCTATCGGTTAACGTAGAAAGTGCTCTATCAATTTCCCTCGCAAGAGACTCATTTACCAGAGAGCGGTCAGCCATGGGCGAATCATCGTTGATCAACACATCCAGGAGGCTGTTGTCTTCTCCTTCAACAAAGGGAGCATCTACCGATATATGACGGCCAGATACTTTCAATGTATCAGAGATCTTATCAACAGGGATATCCAACTCGTCTGCCAGTTCTTCAGGTGACGGCCTGCGTTCATTTTCCTGCTCGAATTTAGAGAAAGCTTTGCTGATTTTATTCAGCGAACCTACCTGATTCAAGGGAAGGCGTACAATACGCGATTGCTCGGCCAAAGCCTGTAGAATTGATTGACGAATCCACCACACAGCATAGCTGATAAACTTAAAACCACGTGTTTCATCAAATTTCTCAGCAGCTTTAATCAGTCCTAAATTACCCTCATTAATCAAGTCGGGCAAACTCAAACCTTGGTTTTGGTACTGTTTTGCTACAGAAACAACGAAACGCAAATTGGCTCTTGTCAGTTTCTCTAATGCCACGCGATCACCTTTTCGAATGCGTTGAGCGAGCTCTACCTCTTCTTCCACAGTAATCAAGTCTTCACGACCAATTTCCTGCAGATATTTGTCAAGAGAAGCACTCTCTCTGTTAGTGATACTTTTTGTAATCTTTAATTGTCTCATCCTTCTAAAAAACACATTTTGGTGCGCAAAGGTACAACAAATTATTCTTATACTGAAAAATATGAAGTAACTTTTTGCTCATTCCTATTATCTAAAGAACAAAAAGAGCGTCGACATGTTGACTGTCAACGCTCTTTTTTCATCAATGTTAGCTAAAATTCAATCTTCTTACCTTAATATCATGCTACTCTTGACTTAAGTCGACCGCATAATTGGCTCTTTTTCCTGAGGGGAACATTCCCGTTAAGAACAATACCTGTTCGGGGGATTTGGTGGCTGATTTAAACGCTTCTTCCAAATCGCTAACCGAATTCATGATCTGTCCATTGGCTTTTAGTATAATAAAGCCTTTTCTGATTCCCGCATCTGCCATTTTGCCAGCCGAAACTCCTGTAACCTGAATTCCATAACCCAAGTTGAGTTGTTTTTTCAACTCCGGTGACACTTCATTAAAGGCAGCGCCCAAAATATCTAGTCCGGCATTCTTCATTACTTTCGTAGTTCCTTGCTCATTTTTCAATGTAACCACGATTGTTTTTTCTTTCTTTTCGCGAATAACTTTCACGCTAACCTTGTCGCCCGGACGATGTTTTGCCAATTCGCCTTGTAGTTCAGCCATATTCCGAACCTTATGTCCGTCGATTCCTATAATAACATCATCCACTTTGATTCCTGCACCGGCAGCAGAACCACCTTCAATAACCTCAGCTACTAATACACCGTCAACAACGCCTAGCTCTTTCGCTTTTTTAGTTGCTGCATCGCTTAATTGCTCATCACTTAATGAACCACCCTTTATACCAAGCAACGCGCGCTGAACGGTTCCATATTGTTTCAAATCAGATACAACTTTAGTCATAATGCTCGACGGAATGGCAAATCCATAGCCCGCATAAGCACCTGTTGGAGAAGAGAGAACCGCATTGATTCCCACCAATTCACCTTTGGTATTTACTAAAGCACCACCACTATTACCTTGATTAATAGCCGCATCCGTTTGAATAAACGACTCAACACCACCGCTGTAAACACCCAACATACGAGCCTTGGCACTCACAATACCGGCAGTAACCGTAGAAGTAAGGTTGAAAGGATTTCCCACTGCCAATACCCATTCTCCAATTTTCAGTTCATCAGAGTTACCCACTGCAAGTGTTGGGAATTCGTCTCCTTCTATCTTAATCAAAGCCAAGTCAGTAGCGGGGTCAGCACCTATAATTCTCCCTTTGAATTCGCGATTATCATTCAGCTTCACACTAATTTCATCGGCACCTTCAATGACGTGATTATTAGTTACGATGTAACCGTCTTTGGAAATAATCACACCCGATCCATAGCCAACTCTAGGCTGTGTTTGCATTTGACGCTGGCGACCGGTTGCTCCGTCACCGAAAAAGAAATCGAATAAATCGGGTGCTTGTTGCACTGTTGTCACTTTCGACAATTGAGTCGATTTAATATGTACAACCGCATGAACAGAGGTTTCGGCTGCCGCCGTGAGATCAACGGGTTGTCCTCCTATGGCATTATAGGCTGCCAAACGAGAGTTTGGGTTTTGCTGAAACATTTCATCATAAGTCAAGGGCCTGATTTCCGGCCTCAACATGGTGTAAGTAGTGATTCCTGCCACTCCCGAACTCAAAAGAACTATCGCTCCGACTCCGAGGATTTTTCTGGTTGTCTGTTTCATATTATTCGTTATTTAGATTGTTAATATTAAATTCGTTTTTAACATTGCCGACGTTAAAATAACGACAAAATTCGTTCTCTTATTCTCTTTGTCACCTTTTTTTGTTCTCTTTTAACATTGAGAATGAACCGATTAACAGCGGTTAACGACAAAGCCTGACAAATTTGCATTCATTGTGACATAAGTATGTAACTTGCATCCGGATAAAGAGTAAGAGTTCGCTATTTCGAGGCCCTTACCTCTCTTTTAGCAAGGGTAAAAACTGGCAAAAACAGGAATACACCCACCACAGACATCACTAATCCTCCAATGGTGCCTGCAGCAAGAGGAAACCAAAAAGCTTCTTTTTCTGTACCCACCATAAACGGTACAAAACCAAGTATAGTAGAGAGAACCGTGAGAAAAATGGGAGTCGCCTTAGCATTCCATGCTTTGGTATATGCATGTAGGGCTTTCATAGACGGATGCTGCCGACGAATACCATTGTATTCATTGAGTACATAAATACTTGCATTTACCGTAATGCCACACAAAAGAATAAATGAAGCAAAACCTCCCTGATCAAAGTTTAATTTGAACCAATAGAAAGTGAGAAATACACCGATATATGAAATGGGTATAATAAAGAGAATGATTAACGGCTGTTTCAGAGAGTTAAACAAGATACTGGTTATGAAAAAAATAATGGCAATAACCACCAACAATAGAAAGTACTGTTTATTTTCCTTCTTCCCCCATGACCAAGCATTACTATCCGACTCGGCACTGTACCCCATCGGAAGTTCTTTATTAAATTCTTCCAAATCTTTCTTCAAAATCTTATTTCCCTGTTCCGAGGAGCCAATGTATTCGTATTGAAGGCACAATCTATATTGTTGGTTTTCTTTGGCTATCTCCTGAGGCATCTGTCCTTTACCAATATCCGCCAGCTCCGAAAGCTTATACCATTGAGCATCATCTCCATAAGGATAATTTTGCATAGCCCAAATATCATATTCATCAGACTGACGAGAAGATAGCTTTATTTGTTCTATTCCATTATCAGTTACCACAGAGCCACACTCTATGTTCTTGCCAAATATAGGGCTGATTGCATCAAACAATGTACTGGCCTGAAGATCTTGTTGCGCCATTTTCGCTTTATTCAAGTCAAAAAAGAATTCCTGATAGTCATCTTTCCACCAAGAGAATTCGGAGTTAATGAGCACCTCTTTTATCCTTCGATGCTCCAAGAGCCTTTCTTTCAAGTTCTCTGCCCAATGGTACAATTCATCATAATTATAGCCATACATCTTTACTCTAAATGAGCCCGCCCCTTCACGCACATCATTGCTAAAGCCCTGATCTTGCAGTCCGTATACTCCCCAACTTCCACCTCCCAATTCAAGGGCCTTACTGATAATATTTGCTTTTATTGTATACGGGAAACCACTATTTTGATGTTCCTTGTCAAAGTAAATACTAATAGTAGCCCTTTGTGCACTGTATATGGATGTCTGAAACTGTTTAATATCTTTAAACTCACTCAGATAAGTTTCCATTCTTTTCATCAGCGTGTTCATCTGTTCCAGCGTGCTGCCATTGGGTAAGTTCGCATTGGCATACAATACAACTTCTTCGTTCCGGGTAAAGTAACTACCTTCGTATACTTTTTGAGCAAACAATCTTAAACTACCTCCCAGGTATTTATCGGTAACAGGTTTCACTGTCTCTTTATAAAAGATACTCCCAATCGTTTTATTATATACTTCCGCCATTTTCCCCTCTCCCTCTATTTTTTCGGGAAGTAAGAACAGCGGCAGTCCGAAAAGTAGAATAAGAATTAAGCAAACAGTCATCTTCCAGCGACATAAGAATCGTATCAGTACACTATAGATCCGAGTGAAATGCACAATAATCCGTTTCACCAATAAAGAGTTTCGTCGAAAAAAAGAAAGTCGTTGAGCTAAGAAGGTACGAGAATGGTTCTTTTCAAGATGAATCTTATCAATCATAGCCGGAACAAAGAATAAAGCGACAAAAAGCGAGACTGACAGATTAACGATCACAACCGCTGCAAAATCTTGAAGATTCAGCCGTATTTTTTCATCCAAAAAGAAGATAATGATCAAAGCACCCATGGTAGTAAGTGTGGCTGCTAATACAGAGATAAAAGCTTTCAGATTACGGCGATGCAAGATGTGGTCAGCCATCACAATAGTGTTATCAATCACCAAATTGAGTGAAACAGTGATACCGGCTAACGAGTAGAGTTGCATCTCCAGTCCAAAGAAATAATAAAAAATAATAGCGATGGCAATGTTGACGCTTAAGCTGGTGATAATAAGAAACAGATAGCGCAAATTCAAAGTAATCATCAGAACGAACGCCAATAAAATTAAAACTGTAAGTCCCGTACGAAAATAAATCTTATCCAACTCTGCACGAATAAATTCGGTAGCATCGTAACTTGTATGAATCTCATATCCTGCGGGCAAAACACGCTCTATCTCATGCATCTTCTGCATGATTGAATTACTTAATTGCAATTGATTAGCTGTTTCTTCTGCTGTAATAGACAGATAAATAGAATTTAATCCGTTAATGCGGAAATAGCTTTGTGGAGCCTCCTCTGCTCGTTCTACCGTTACCAATTCATCGAGCCGTATCAGCTTACCCTCTGAATAAGAAACCTGGATTTGAGACGCATCAAAGGATGATCCATCATGTTCGGGCACTAAAGCCAACCGTATCCATTGTTTATTGCCCGGGAGCGTTTCAGTGTCATACGTTCCTAAAAAAGACTTTTGATAATAACGGTAAATAGCTTGTCGAATATCTGCAATCGTTATTCCCAAACGAGAAAGCTGATCACTGTTATATTCCAGCCTCCATTCCATAGGAGTTGCTCCATTCAATTCTATTTGATAAACACCCGGTATCTGTGCCAAGCGTGTTTTTATGTGGTCTTCCGCATATTGCTGAATCAATATCGGAGTCGACGGAGCATTTAGAGTAAATGACATAAATGGACGCGAAGCATCTTCATCAGGTTGCTTCATTCGAATGTACGGATAACTAACCCCTTGAGGCAATTGCGCCCACGTTTGCCTGATAATAGTAGAGGCTTCAAAGCGTGCTGCATCTACATCAACATGCTTATCCAGTTCAACTGTGATCCGCCCCCATCCATTACCCGAAGTAGAATTGATATATTTTATGCCCTTAATACGTGCCAGCATCGCCTCAAGCTTGGCAGTAGCTTCCATTTCTACGACACGAGAGGATGTACCTGCCATACCGAATTGCACCGTGAAACCCGGTAACGTTCGTGAAGGATTCAACTTAACAGGCAGTAGAGGTATCAGTGCCAATCCCAGCAATGCAACACAAATAAATGCTACAATTATCGTAAAAGACGAAACAGTTCTTTTATTATTAGTCATCAATACTTCTTTAATAAAACATTAACATCACTCATTGAGTGCCAATTCCCAATCAAAATACCTAAATAGATGAATCACCACCGAGAGTTTAAATTATAATCAAACTTTTCGGAGAGAGAAAAACCGGAGGCAAAGTCATGCAACGTTAACTTCCTTATCTTATAATAGTTCAACCAGTAGTTTTGCAAAGCGGATATATAATTCTGCTGAGCTTCCTGCTGCCTATTCAGTGATAGCGTGAGACTATTAATGTCCGTCTTTCCAATCACAAAGCGTTGACGAGTTTCGTTATAAGCTAAAATAGACAAGTCCAGAGCTTCTTCCGCACTTGCAATGAGACTTTGCTGGATATTAAAGTCATTGACCGTCATGATCACCTCCTCTTCAAGAGTAAGTTCACTTTGACGTGAAGACGTTTTTACAACTTCCAAGTTATTATGTGCCATGTTACGTTTACCCTTACTGACCCCCCAGTCCAATAATGGAATACTGAAGCTAACCGATACCAGTTCTTGTTGCATTGGTCTACGATATGCATCACTTAAATTATCAGCTACCTGATTATAACCGACACTAGCATCAAAACTAGCGTTCAAACGAGATTCTTTTTTTGCTTTATCCAACGCCTGTTGTGCCTCCAATACATTCTGCTTCCACTCCAAGAAATTAGGATTGTTCTCCTTTGCCAAATTAAGCGCCTTGTCTACCATAATAGAAATCTCGTGCGGACGTCCGGGAAGATCTAACTGGATCTCCGTGTTCTTATCCATACCCAAATACGAAGCCAACGCAAACATCGCTCGTTTACGAGAAATGGCTATATTCTGCAAAGTATTACGAGCATTCACCAAATCAAGTTTCAACGTTAACAGATCCGCTTGAGAGATAGCCGCAATCTTATGGCGTTGCATACCCATCCGATAAAGAGTATCACTAGAGGCAACAATATCCTGCGCTAATTTGTACTTGGCATCCGCCATTGCCAAAGCAAAGAAATAAGTAGTAGCTTGCTCGGAGACGGCTTCCATATTATAAATAAGTTGCTTCTTAACTTTCTCATATTTCAAAGGCTCGATGCGTTTTTCCCACTTAAAAGCATTATAACCCAACAAACTCTGCGAGTAACCTATTCTTAAAGGCACACTGGTAAATTGCGTAGCATCCGTGGCTCCAAAACTACGGATATAACTAAGATTAGAATTCACATAGAAAGTACCTCCCGTCCAATCAAGATTCTGCTTAACAGATAAGTTACCATACGCAAAATATGATTGCTGGCTACGATACACATCCACATCATTTTCCGAGTCATACCGTTGCGTAATAGCCCTATTGTATTCGGCCGGCGTAGCATTCAGAGTGATACTAGGAAGGCGGTTTGCCTTATAAGTACGATATTCCCAATAACCTGACAGATAAAGATTCCGCACACGAAAGGCTTCCAGTGAACTATCATTTGCCAATTCAATTGTTCGTTGCAAGTCTAAGACTATTTTCGTCTGAGCAAAAAGAAAAGGTACAAATACACACCCTAAATTCAAGCAAATAGCGAAACGTAAGAAATTCCTTCTCATCATAACATGAAAATTCATAGTAGTTTATTTTTTGATTCTTGATACGGCACTTCTATCTCTGTAAATAGACCAATAGACCAACGGAATGACAAACAAGCTAACCAATGTACCAATCGTCATAGTTCCTATCATAGCTATGGATAGAGGTTTTTGCAATTCCGACCCCATATCATAAGAAAAGAGCAGTGGTACCATGGCAAAAATGGTAGTCAGCGAAGTCATGATGATAGGGCGCAATCTACGTCTCCCTGCTTCGTGAATCGCTTCAAGTAAGGGAGTACCCGCTTTCCGTAGTTCATTAATCGCATCCAATTTCAGAATAGAGTCATTAATGATAATACCGCAAGTCACAATCAAGCCAATGGCCGACATTAAATTTAGCGTATGCCCACACACCCAAAGCAGCAATAACGCAAAGGCAACATCAATGGGAATTTCAAGCAACACGATCAACGGTTGCACGAAACTCTCGAACTGAGCCGCCAGAATGAAATACATCAGTAAAATGGAAACGAACAGAATGATCACCAATTCATCCAACATTTTTTTATTCGAGAAAAAGCTACCCGAAAAAGCCATATCCCAATCATCCGACTCTCCTACCACTTGCTTTGCTTTCGTCATTAACGTTTCGGGAGCCTTCACATCATAAAACCGAAAAGGGATGTATTCTCCGTTTTTACCTGCTGTAATGCTTTTAAAGTCTTCAGCCGGAGTAACCGTTATCAGTTCGCGGAGCGGGATATAATTCACAGCCCCATCTTTATCAGGCGTAGTGCGTATAAGTGTTTCTTGCAGCACCCTATTTACTGTTTTCTCACTTCCTACAATATTAATAGGCAGATACTGCTGATAAGAATGCAGCATAGCGACACTATTTTCTTTAAAAATAGTCTTCAGTTCCCGATACAGTTCATCATTAGATACTCCATACAAAAGCAATTTCTCATGGCTGATACGAATATTCAACTGATTTTCAAAAGCAATGCCTGTGGGAGCCACACCGGTTTTACCGGCAAAACGTTCTTCCAATTTGCGTACTTCACCGGCAGCCGGAGCCCTCTCTTTATTCCGAGCATAAAGTTCAGCCACAACATCCGCCTCATTCGTTGTAAAAAGCTTCTCAAACACCGTTTCAGGAGGCGAAAAAGAGATCACCGCTAACGGATATTGCTGCTTTAATACCTTATACACTTCTTTTTGTAAAGGCTCAATTTCTTTGGGATCAGCCGTTTTAAAGTATAATTCAGCCTCAGATGCCGATAGTTCTTGTTCTCTGTTGAGGATAAAATCTTGTTGCCCAATGGATGCTGTTTGCTCCACCGTCTTATCTTTCATTTCACGAAACAGTCCATCTACCCTCTTTCTGTTTTCGTCAATATGAATATTTTCGTTCCACTCCACACGCACCACCAATTCGTTCTCATCAATTTTAGGCATTCTCTCCTTATCAATAAAGAAAAACAAAGCGACACAAAGAGGTATGGAGACGATGCAAAACACTGCCGTAATAGTTTTATGCGCAAAAACCCAATCACACCATCGATCATAAAAAGCATCAAGAGTATGCTCCTTTAACGGATTATTTATCTTCCAATTAAACCTTCGTATCCCCATACCATACACCAACATATACAGTACCGGCAACAACATAATTCCCGTAAAATAAGAAACGATCAATCCCACTGTAACTGAAAATGCCTGATCAAAAAAGATTGCCCCTGCAATGCCGCTCATAAAAATTAACGGCACAAACACCGCAATAGTAGTTAAGGAGGAACTCAACATAGGTGTAATAACCTCAGAAGTACCGGTTATGCAAGCCCTTCTCAACGAATAGCCCCGCTCACGATATTGCGATATATTCTCCGTTACAATAATAGAGCTGTCTATCATCATACCCAATGCCAGTATCAAACCCGACAAAGAGATTATATTCAAAGACATGTTGCATAGATAGAAAAACAAAAAGCTGATTACGATGGACACCACCATACTCAGTCCAATAATAAAAGGAGATTTCACATCGCCTAGAAACAATACAGCCACAATGCAGATAAATAGAAACCCAAGAGATAAGTTTTGCTGCAAGTTAGAGATTGTATAATCCAGCAATTCCGTTTGGTTGCGACTCACGCTAAATTCAATATCGGGGTATATGCGGGCAAAATAATCCGTAGTTCTCGTCAACGAAGCTTTCATCTGATCCATGTTTTCATCAGCCTGCTTGATGATAGCCAATGTCACAGCCCGTTTCCCATTAGAAACAGAGATTCCCTTCTCTTTTTCCGGTACAATGCTTACGTTACAGAACTCCTTAAGCTGTATAATGCGGCCTTCCTTTCGGATATAGATATTCTCTACATCCTGCGCAGTGCGGAGAAGAGTGGAAAACTTGATGTTATATTCATAATAACCATCACGCACCGTCATGCTTCCCGGTTCAATATTATTTCGCTCCAGTGCCGCTTCAATATTTTCAATAGACAATCCCAGCATTGCCATTTTACTCATATCCGGCACTATCTGCAACTGCCTTTGCAGCAATCCACTAACATCCACCATCGACACTTCCGGTAACTGTTCTATCCGGCGTTTGATTACCGATTCAGCGAATTCACACAGGTTGAGAAATGCTTTTTCATCCGTTGGGGTATAAGCACTGTCACTCTTCAAGGTTAAGTTGAGATACAGCACCGGTATATCCGTAGCACTAGCCTTTACCACTTTCGGGCGATCCGTGTCTTTGGGAAGATAGTTCATTGCCGCGTCAATCTTCTCATTCACCTCAATAAAAGCTAAATCAGTATTGGTACCATGCTCAAAACTAAGCCTTATAATGCCTGCGCCATCACGTGTTTCGCTAGTCATATCTTTCAGTCGCGCTATTTGAATCAACTGTTGACGAATAGGCTTCACTACGGTATTCTCCAGCTCACGGGCAGACGTATTGGGGACTGCCACCTGCACTGTAATTTCGGGTATAGATATGTCGGGCAACAAAGAGACCGGCAAGGTGAAGTATGTTACCAAACCGAGTATAAAGCAGGCTGTAAACGCCATCAGTACTGCAATAGGGCGTTGTATTAAGAATTTTATCATTTGCGTCCGGTCTGTAGGTTTTTAACAACAGAAACAGGTGCTTCGTGAGCCAAATTTATGTTTCCGGCTACGATCACCGTATCTCCCTCATTCAATCCGTCTGCAATACTATAACTGTCGGCGTTCTCCAAAGCCGTATGTATATAGTTCCACATAGCTTTCCCATCTTTTAGCGTAAAGACCACCTGTTTACCCGAACGAAGTACAACAGCGCTCTTCGGGATCACCAATTGCTCGCCTAATGAACGGTGCACACTCACCCTCACATTCATTCCATTGAAAAGTTTGGCATTGCCATTTACTCGCGCCCTAACCTTTACCATTCCCTTGTCATCCACCAATGGATTAATCTCCGCAATGCTTCCTTCATGCACAGCAGATACATCTGCAAAAGGAGTTATCTGCACTTTATCTCCTTTCTTTAACAGCGGCAGCTCACTTTCCAGTACGGAGAAATCCACCTCCATACTCCGGGTATCCATCAGTGTACAAAACACATTGGCAGTACTTGCTACATTCATTGGTTTAGAAAAAAGATTAGCCACAGTTCCATCAAAGGGAGCAACTAACGTAGCATGTTGTTCTTCGTACAATGCCAAATCATAATCAGCCTTACTCTGATCATATCCACTCTTTACCTTTGCCAACTTCATAGTTGCGTCCGGTACCTTCTCGAAATCCTTCGCTGCATACCCCTGTCCAATGAGTACGTCTTGTAATTCCAAGCGTGCTTTTTCGAGTGCATTCTTTGCCTGTAACAGTTTATTGCCCAATCGAAATTTATCCAGTTCAGCCAGCTTCTGTCCTTTGCGCACTTTATCGCCATTCTTCACCCAGATATGTACAATCACTTCAGCCGTTTGGAAGTGAAGATCAGCAAAACCCAGAGCAGCCACCTTTCCATTACTTACTAACTCGTGATTAAAAACCTGCTTACGCAATGGGATGACGGTAACTTCGTTTTTATTATCAGGCAACACCGTTTCCACTCCTTTTTCGGAGTCTTCTTTTTTCTTTTCACCGGAACAAGCAATGAATAAAATCATTAGTAAACAAAGGCACAAACAGGTTTCTTTTCGTTTCATATTTAGTAGTTTTTCATTTCAGTATTTTTCATCGAAAAAACATATCATAAATTTTAATCATTCAAACATAGCAATTTAGTCTTTAAAGAGCAAAAAAACATCGTCACATTTACGTCACATTTGAAAAATCGTACAAAATCAGCTATTAAGCACAACTGTATTGATAATAAAGTTATATTAAATCCTTAATAATATCTCCAATATAAAATACGACAACACAAGTAAAATCGTCCTTGTCTTTAGCAATAGCATATATATATTGATTATCTTCACTAACAGTAATTCTTCTCAAATTTATATCCGAGTGTAATTCTAATCCAATAGATCCATTCCAATCGAAGATACGTATTATACTACCAAAGCTATAATCTTTTTCTTTTACTTTTCTACCAGAATAGAGTGCATAAACCAATTTATCAGTTGACTCTATATCCGCATACCCATATCTAGTTTCATCAGTAATAGCTGCTCTAAAAGTTTCTCCCATTTCAATAATGTAAAGATGCTCTGGCAAAAACTCATGATAATTCCAATTTAATATAATAGAATTATTTTTTATCGAATAGACATCAATCATTCCAGCAGTATATGTTGCAAGTGCTAACATTGAGCCATCTTTTTTTACTGTAATACCCGATGCATATAAATTAGCATTTTCAAAATCTGATATTTTCGTTTCAGTTTTACGAGGATATTCTCCTCCATATCGAATTAAAGAGCCATCTTGATTCATCAGCGCAATTCTTCCTTCGGGTGATCGACTTTCTCCAATTATGTAATTTTTAGTAATGAAAAGTTTATCAAAAATAACAATAGAATCTTCTAATTGCTTCAGATAATTAAATGTTGTATCTAATTTAACCTCATGAGATGTAGAACCCAAGTCGTATTGCATAAATTTCTTTTTAAACAAATCATATACTAACAACTTTTTTTTCTGAATTGATTTTTGTAAGTTCCCAATCATTAAAATTTCTTTAGGGCCATTCCCTTTCGATAGAAAAGATGTCAACCTGCTTCCTTCAAGAGTATATGTTTCTAGCAAAGGTTCTCCTTTCTCATTAGCAACTACTAATGTTGAATCTAGTAGTAATATATCCCAAGGATCTTGCAACTGATTTTCCCGTATCAGCAACTTATAATCAATCTTAGTTTTATTACAAAAAAAATCTTTATCACAATTTCTTTCGTTACATCCCCAAAGAATAAATATTACTGCCAATAAATAAATACTTTTTCTAAAATCTAAGTTCATATAAATATGAGATTATTCAATTTTCTTACTTTTTTATAACTACAAAACAAAATATCTAGACGACTCAATCATACTTTCAATATTTAATACATCCGATTTACAGGGAAACACAAATCAGTTATATGAAAATGCGACAAGATGGAAATCTGGCTTATCACTTATACCATATATTTTTTTATTTTCTTTGTCTACTGTGAAAGCAAATATTCCTTGGTCTAACAATAATATTTGTTTAGGATTTCCATCCCAATCAAAAACAAACATTTGATTAGCCAACATACTATAATCGGCTTCATCTTCCGCTTTTCCACTAAATAAAACAAAAAGGTCTTCACCAACACTTATAGGACAGAAATATGCATCACGATTATGCCCTTTTACAGGGCTAGCAGAAACAACATCTCCATCTCTAAATTCCTTAAAAGTAGAAATAAATTGCTTTGGTCCATGAATTCTCTTTTTCAAATGCCCCTTACCATCAAGTATATCGATTAGATCTGTCCAATTATAGCAAACCGCAATTCTATCTTTCTGGTTTGTTGTGAAAGAAGATTTATATGCTTCTACTTTTTCTGCATCAGAAAAAGCGTTATTAGAAATTGGATAAGTACCAAATTCCATAGATTTTTCTCCATTTGAATTAAACGAAATAAATTGATTATTAGGATTGTAAGCAGAGCTAACCATATCATTGCCAAGCAATCTTATTTCTCCAAATGTAGGTTCACTCAACTTCACTTTTCGAATAACTACAGGAAGCGGATTAGTAATAAAATCTTTAGTAGCATACACATATAAAGTAAATGAAGACATATCAAACAAGTGAACCCAAGCTGTATCAATCTTCACAAAATAAGGTTGTAGCATTTCGCCAGGCCCTTGTCCAGAAGAAATACGTTCCCCAATCTTTTTTTGGGACTTTAAATTAAACACATGAATAAGCTTCTCTTCTCTTGTGTTAACCGTAAATAATAACGAATCACAAACTTGTATACGCATAGGTTTTAAAATCGTATCATCAAATTGTAGATTAGTGCCAATTAGCTTCTGCGTAGAACTAAAATCATCATAACTAATCAAAGCAGCTCGTTGATATCCATCCTTTGGGGTACAAGACAACATCATTACACAAAAAAGAGTCCCAATTAACCCACCAATATTAACATTCATATTATCACGCATTTATAAGTTATTATAATTAAATAAATATTCCATAACTATATCTTTTCACAACTTTACCAGTTCAATATGCTGAAAAGAGAGAGTGTTCTCATCAAAATTCGGATTCTTCGGGAAGCTAGTGCCAATATACAACCCTTCTTTACGAATAAAATATTGCGTAGAAACATAAACATTCTCGGGAAACAGTGTCTCCCCTATTACCTCAAACTGATCATTAAGAATAATAATTGAAAACTTAGTCCGCCCCATTTGCCATATTTCTGCGTAATCCGTCTCATTTGTAGGTAAATCAACCTTCGGAAACACAAAACGATAATAAACATTCCGATATTTATCATAAATCAAGTTCGAATAAAAAGGAAGTTCTGAAAGAGCTTTTGCTACAAGATTTAAGTCATCAGGAGTTCTATCAACGAATTTAAGCTCGTTAATATAGCGGCTCTTTACAACAATTTTATCAATCCTTTTATGACTTGGAGGAGTAACATATATATTCTCATCAAAGAAGAAAGAATAAATGAAATTGTTCCCATCAAAACAACGGCTATATGAATATTCAGATCCCAAAGATTTATTTTTAACATCTTCTAAACTCATTATTTGAGGAAAGCGAAATGGTAATTCCTTCAATTTAGAAGTGAGTGTATCAAGTACAACAGTTACCGGGCTTTCTTCAAGAGCTTTGCTTCCATGCATAAGATTGATAGTTTGAGGAATGTACAACTGATGCCCAATAAATACCATAGGCGTATATACTGAAGTTAATGAAATAAAGGGTATTGTTTGCTTTCCTTGCACAGTTTCTGCGTATGAGATAGTCCTCAACAAACGCCCGTCACTATTAACAATGTTAATTTCCGGCCTCATCATTTCGGGCAAATAAATTTCATCCCAAGATTTTATATAATATCCTCCAAACCATCCAATTCCGTTTGCTCCCTCTCTATCAAAAGAAATCGTTCTCACATAAGTTTGCTTCTTCATATTGTAAACCAGTATCTCTGGTTCCATATTATTTTGAAATGTGAGATATTCCGTTCCATCTTTATCCACAAAAGGATATATTGCTTTTATCAATAAAGAAGTCTTTGAATTTAAAGGAAATTTCAAATATTCATCAGTTGCTCTTAGTTCATAAGATTCTTTATTCTTATGGACAAAGGAGTTACACGAAAAGAAAAAGAGAGTTATAAACAAAAGAAAAGAGTTCTTCAATGTATTCATAAATAGGTTGCCTTTAAAGTTCTTGCTAGTTTTTTTCTATAAGTTTAAATAGTTCAAAAGTCATATAATCCTCAGATTGCCCGTAGAGCATTTGATGATCACGGCTTATATATAATCCATCGCTGTTTACAAAAAAGACATATGAATTATACATTGCTTCTGGAAACAATGTTTCCCCTATTATCTGAAAATCTTTATTCAATATAATAACAGAAAACTTTTTCCTTCCATAAACTGCCTTTCCCCACCAACGGATATCATCTTCTAAAATGGTTTTTGGATATGCAAACCGATAGTAAACTTCTCTATATGGATCATATACTAAATCACCGTAGCGTGCTAATTCAAGATTAAGTTTAGGCCCTTGCTCTGAGTCAACTTGTTTTTCTGTTGATGAATTGATATATTGGCTCTTTACTTTAATCTTTTTTATTTCTGAGTGATCAATTGACGCAACAACAATATCTTCAGCTGTATAAAAAGAATAGATAAATTCTTTCCCATTAAATATGCGGCTAAATCGAGTATCATTTGCATCCTTCTCTTCTTTTGTCAAAACATTGTATGTCAATGGAAGCCCTTTGCTGCTCTTTTGGATTGTATCAATTACCACACTGACGGGAGTTTTATCTATAGGATTAAAACGTTCAACCGCATTTTGGATTATATAGACTTTTTTATCAATAAAAATAGGTGGAAGATATGGATGTGAAGAAGGAGTATATGACGGAAGAACTTTATATCCATCATCCGTTGTTCCATAAGGTATTTTTTGAGTAATACGACATGTCGTATCAACCTTTATCAATCCCGAATAAGCATAAGAAGATATATATATATTATCAAAGTCCTTAATATAAAAACCTGTAGGTTGAATTATCCCATTAGGTCCTTCCGCATATAGATTTAGTTTAAAAAGGAACTCACTGGTTTTCAAATCATAAAAGAGAATCTGATTGGTACGATAATTAAGAAACGAAAGATATTCTTTCCCTTTATCATCGCTAAATGTATATAAATAAAAAGCATTGTATTTTACATCCGAATCCAAAGTAAAACTTTTTATTATTTTTGTCGTCTCCAAATTACAATTGTATGAGCTTGATGACTTTTCTTTTTTACATGAAAAAAGAAAGCAAATGATTAATGATAGCAATAAAATTCTCATAGCATTATTTTTTTGAGAGAATGTTTGATGTAGGTGTATCCATCTTATTTCATTCTATAATTGTTAGTTTACAAGTAGTCAGTATGGGATTTTCATAAACCTTCCTACTAAAGTTTTCTTTATAAAAGACACCGTTCCCCTTTTTATTGATCTCATTAAAAAATGGAGAGTTCATTAAAAACACTAATTCATCATTCTCGGTCAACTGCAATGGATACTGTAAGCCCATAAAATATGTATTTTCCGGTTCCATTTTTATAATGGCATCTTTGTCGTTTCGCTTATCAATCACCCAATGATAAAGAGCCTTCAATTCTTTGCCATCATATTCTATTAAGCCAGCATAAATAAAATGGTTGTTTTCCAAATAGCGAAATACAGCGATGTATGGATTCTGCTTTATGAAATTTCCAAAGTCTTCATCCGTACCATCCAACACGTTCTGAGGAACTTGAAGCTTGCCAAAATTTAATTTATACATTAAACGCAGGGTATCGCCTTTAATATGATATATATTCTCATAAAAACTTTCTTGAAAAGTACGAATTGGACTATTACTAAAACACTCGCTATCGGCTGGAGATCGCTCAGAATCGAATGGCAAGAAACCTTTCTCTTTCTGATTTCCTTTATATAGTAATAATCTATCAGGACCACTAAGCGTATTTCGCCCTGTATAAATCCAATACTTGTTTTTATCCGCAAGAGTAAATGCTGATATTGAGACTTTTAAAGATCCAATATTACGAAAAGTCCCATCTAAACCATAATGATATAAAGTGCCTGTAGGTGATGCATTAATGATTACTTCATCATCCGGTTCGTTTACAACAAAGTTTTTAGCCATAGTATACTCGCCTGGGCCTCCTCCTACATTACCAATAAATCGTTCAAACCCTCCCTCGCGATTAAACACCAATACTCTCTTATTATACTGATGATCATATATGTATATCTTTGATGAAGAGACATAAAGTTGTGGATTAAAACCAATTAACGTTTCATTAGTCGATTCCAGAGGAATATAGTCTACATCCGAAAACAATTTATTTAAATCATTCTCAGTTGCAGTATTTTTATTAAACACATATTCTTTCTGAGAAAAGTCTTTCTGCTCCTTACAAGAGAAGAAGATTAATGCAAGAAAAACAAAGCATAAATTTTTCATAAGTATTTTTTTATAATTGTATTTTTCAATTTCAGCCATAACTGTCCCATTAAATTTTATATATAGTTCTTTATTTTACAACTTATCCCAATTTTAACAAGATACTAGTAACTTCCGATCTCAAATCACTGGGAATCTTTCAAGGTAGGAATATCCGTCTTATATAATGTACCCTCATCCAAAGAAGAATACAGTACAATATATGAGTCATCTTGTGATACAGCAAAACATGTCACATTTTTATTAAACATAAGTCTAGCAACTGGATTACCATCCCAATCCCAAAGATGTATTTCACAACAGCAGCTGGTTCCATCACCTCCAGAGTCACTCAAATCCTTATTCGTTTTACCAGAATATAATCCATAAATATATTTCCTAGTTGTCTTTATTCGCATATAATTCTTTGTAGTGTTCTCTATATCAGACATCGACATATTTTTATTTGTATATCCAATAGGTAACTGCTGATGATTTATATATTCTGTCTCGGACATCAAGTTCCCCTCATTGTCGTAAATTCGTAACAATGGGAATTTGTCATATAATGCAGCGAAACGAGTGTCATCTACCTTACTAGCCATTATTTTGGTAAATAACATATTCTTTTTGTCATCGCTAACCGAAAAGCTCACAGAAGGGAAAGATGGACCAAAGTCTTGGATTTTACGTGTATCAAAATCATATCTAATAAATTCACTTCCTGTATTCCTCAACATATCATAGCCACATATACTATTATTTAATAAACAATAATTCAAGATTTCCGTCTCTTGAGGTACCTGATAAGATTTATGCGGGAGAAATTTATTTTCAATCGAATCATAAGACACAACTTTAATCTTATTCATATTACGATAAGCAAACGATTCCTTCCCCACATTTTCAATATAAGGAAAGATAAAGGTTTCTTCTGTAGGACCTTCCCCTTTATGAATCTGAGAACCAACATATTTTAAGTCGGGCAAATTAAAAAGCTGAAAGAAAACATTGTTTTTAACATCCAAGGTCACTAGCTTATTATTCAAGATAACCATGTCTGAAACAAAGAACAACGCAGGCTCCACTTTGTAGGCTTTTAGCTCCAGCTTTTTTTCCAATGGAAAGCGTTCTACCTTTGTAGGCTGCAAATCATTACGTTTCGCACATCCTTCAAAGAGAAAACATGAGCATAATAATATAACCAAAAGTGTATTCATCATATATATTTTTTATTATTAGAAAGATGTCTATTATTATCATATATTATTTGCCTTATTCAATTCTTATCTCCATTTTTAGCCTAATGCCTCAACCGGCTAAGATGACACATTCATCCATGAGTTGAATACCGCGCAAATACTATTTTTTCAAGAAACAAGATTCCCCTCTTTCCATATTTTATAGATGATCTTGCGAGCAATATCATAAATAAAGAAATCATTGCCTTCTCTTTGAAAACTAGAGGGAGATATTAATTCATGCGGACCTTCTCCTCTATTTATACCATGGAAGACCTTGTCCTTTTTTATATCAATAATATTAATAAGATTCTCATGTGTTTGATTTTCAACAAAGTAGTAATCAGCATCTTTTATAACTGAAGTTGGTTTGTAAATTTCGTATCGTTCCAAATCCAAAGACTTTGAGACATTTATTTTTTCTGTATTCTTATCAGAAAAATCATCTAATGGAGAATCTGTTGTGACAGCCTTACTAGTACATCCAACAAACAGTCCCGTTATAAATATAGAGCAAAATAATTTCAATTTCGCATTCATTGTGTTTTATTTTTTTATAACTTTGCAAACATAGATTTTAAGACGATTAATAACAAAAAATCATCGTCACATTTACGTCACATTTTTAAAACACCCGATTATAGGCCTATTATGAAATACAAAAAACACATTACCAAAGCACTAGCTGGACTATTTTTATCTATTACAATCGCTGAATTAATTATATTTTGGGTTCACTATGAGGAAGCAAAATCTTACATACACCATGAAATTCGTCCGCTCCTTGAAGAGGCAATGAGGAAAGACATGAGTGAAAAGATGAAAAAGGAATATTTCTACTATCCCAAATACGAAAACGATCCAAAAAAGAAAAATTTAGGAAAATATGAAAAAAGAACATATTTAAGCCAAGACACCACTTTTACTTATCAATCAAAAGTCGTAGATTGGGAAACTGATCTATTCAGAGGAAGCCAATGCTATTTACAAGTAACAAATAAACTACATCCCCAAGACGTAAAAGTCATCTTTGATAGTTTGGCAACAAGAAAGAAAATAATAGCGACAAAATCAGCAATCGGTATTATATCGACATTTTATAAAGAGCAAAACGAATGGGCGGGTGACACGACAAGCATGTCCATTGATTATCGTACATCCATTGATAAATTAGGCGATTTTGAAAATATCAGTTACTTGGTTTACCTTGATTACTCATTCGGCACGATCTGGAAATTAATGCCGAAAATCGCATTGTATATTCTCTTACTTCTGCAAGTGCTTTGCGGCATAACACTGATTGGTTGGTTAATAAAAAGAGCGAAAGAACGTCGCAAAGAAATCGTCAAGTTAAAAAATGGCAATTACAAGATAGATAGTATCATCTTTAACCCCGATACGATGAAACTTACCAATGAAGAGAAGGAATTAGTACTTCCTGCTCAACAAAACCAATTGTTATTACTGTTTCTGCAAAGTGAAGACCATAAAGTGAGCAAAGACACGATAATGGATACGTTTTGGGCAAAGAATTACTCTGATTCAAGAACTAAAATGACTACCGCCATAGACCGATTAAGAACCAGCCTGAAAGGCATAGAATCAGAGAGGATTATTTACACCCAAAAGGGTAGTGATTACTATGAATTAATTTAAATATTCAATATCCATCTTATACTTCCACTTATTAAAGTACAAATTGCCTCCCTCCCATTCAACTTCACCACGTTGGAAGTCGACTGTTTCGCTGCGAGGATATTTCTTTTCGGGCATCAACGGAGCCGAATAATCGCTATTCACAATCATACGCCAAGAATCAATGCCACCCAGAAAGAAGTATTCTTCTTCCAAACTACGGGCAAAGACAGGAATGCCAAAAGATTGGTCAACAGGTACCCAACCAATGCCCTCCAAATAAATCTCGGCCCAGTCATGCAGATTCCAAGCACCGGGATGCATCATGAAACCGCTTTGAAAATGGGCCGGAATGCCACTACACCGGCAAAGGGTTATGAAGAGCAGACTAACCTGGCCGCAATCACCGTGATGATTATCGAGAACGTATTCGGGAATGTTTTCAATGGTGGAATATTCGCGTGCCGATGCCCATGGAAAATACCTGTTCACCCAAGCAAATATGCGGCGAGCCTTCAAAAGCGGATTGGTTTCACCTTCTGTTAGCCGGGCTGCCAGCTGCCTGATGCGAGGCGAAAAACGAATGTGAGTTTCACGTTCCGAGGTGTATTTTTTATAAAGAACCGAAGTTGTATCATAAGGAAGTATGTCTTGCGGCTTCAGAGCATGCCACTCGGCATACGAGGTGTATTCTACTGTTTCCGAAAAAACAGTCGGCTCATTACGCACGGCCTGTTTCTCCATATAAAGCGTACTGTGTGCACACGTTGCAGGTGATTGCACATACTTGTCTTCGCTGGTTACAAGTAACTTCACATGCTGCTGCCGGCGTTGATCGGTTCGGGGAAAAGGTAGCCAACAACGAACCATTTTTCCGGAAGGCACCGCATTGGGTTCCACTGTAAGCGTATAGGTTACCCGCATGCGCTTAGGTAAAACAGTATCTGTACCCGTTGCCCTGACCGCACTCATCACCTCCGGAAGATGTTCTTTGTTCACCTTTTCACTGCCGCTAAGTTGCGTACCCTCTTTGGCTATTTTGATGCAATAAGCGGCAGAATCTATTCGAAACAGATTGGGACCGGCATTGCGAAAATAACGTTTCTCGCCATCAATCTCCATGCATTCAAGGGCTTTGCTCTCTTCCCAGGCACGCATTTGTTCATTGGTCACATCCGGAATATACTTACGAATATACTCTTTAACTTGCGACTCGCTCATGCAGAAATCAAGTTTGATGCGTTCCATCCGTTCCTGCTCCCAAGCGTCGGTAACCGGTGCGGGTTTGGGTGCACAACCTGCAACAAACAGAAAGGCAGCCAGGTAAATCAGTCTCTTCATGGTTTACAATTTAACAAGGCCCAGTCCGGGCAGATCGTTGAGTGTGATTTTACCTTTTACTACCTCCATGCCTTTGAAACGATCATTGGCAATAAGCAGGTTCCCATCCAGATCAGCAAAATCTACTGCAGGCGAGAATTGAGCAGCAGCCGATACAGCACAAGAGGTTTCGGTCATACAACCTACCATCACTTTCATGCCTAGCGCCCGTCCCAGGGTAACCATCTTCCAAGCCTCGCGCATGCCGGTGCATTTCATTAACTTAATGTTGATTCCCGTAAATGCATCTTTCAGCTTAACCACATCCGATAAGCGTTGCAACGATTCATCGGCGAAAATAGGTAGCGGACTCTGTTGTGTAACCCAGGCGATGTCATCTAGTTGTGTTTTCGGCATAGGTTGTTCAACCATAACAATGCCTTGTTCCTTGAGCCAGAAAATCATATCGAGCGCATGATGCTTGTCGGTCCACCCTTGGTTAGCATCCACTGCAATGGGCAACTGAGTAACGGAGCGAATGGTTTCAATCATCTCCTTGTCATTGTCACGCCCCAACTTTACCTTCAATATATTAAATTGTCCGGCTACCTCCAGTGTTTTCTGTCGCACCACATCGGGAGTATCAATGCCAATGGTATAAGTCGTTGAAGGAGCTTTCGACTTGTCGAGTCCCCATATTTTATGCCACGGTGCTCCCAGCAATTTACCTATCAAGTCGTGCAAAGCAATATCGACAGACGCTTTGGCAGCCGTGTTGCCGGGCATGATACCATCTACATAAGCTAAGATTTCTTCCAGCTGAAAAGGATCACTAAATTGTTCCAGATTTACTTGTTGCAGGAAACGCATAACCGACTCAACCGACTCACCCAGATAGGGGGGCATGGATGCTTCTCCGTAACCCGTTATGCCATCGTACTCAACCTCTACCTGTACATCGGGGGTAGTGGTGCGCGAATAAGTAGCCACGGTAAACACATGCTTCAGTTGCAGGTTATAGGGATGAAAACGCAGTTTGAGTTTAGCACCCTTTCCTGATCTATTAATCGAAAAGAGAGAAACCGGTGTCTCGGCAAACAACTTATTGGCAGCCATTCCCGAACCGATAGCCGCTAAAGCAGCCGTCTTAATAAAATCACGTCTATTTTGAGTCATCAGTAGTGTCGTTTTATAAAGTGAACAATCAACTATTTGGTATAATATGGATTCGTATCAGTGGTATTGATACCCGGTGTTCCTATGCCGTTGAGTATGCGTACTGCATAAAGCAAACGGTTGAGATTGTACTCATCATACTCCTTATCGGCAGGATTGAAGCTACTTACGTGCACATCTCCCTGCGAATGAATAAATTTCTGGTTACCGATGTAAATGCCCACGTGTACCACGCGTTCTTTCTTATCTGCTGTGGCTTTTCTTCCGAAGAAAATCAAATCACCCGGCTGCACATTGCCAAATCCGGGAACAATATCAATGTGTTGTCCTACATAAGCTTGTTGGGATGCATCCCGGGGAATAATTATATTGTGCATAAACAATACAGTACGCACAAAGCCGCTGCAATCTATCCCTTTAGATGAAGTTCCGGCCCAAAGGTAAGGAACCCCCATCAATGTATAGGCAGTTCGGATAATACTCTGTGCATCTTGTTTCACTGCCGCCTTCCATTCTTTTTCGGGCATGGAGGCCGCTTTGGACACAAACGCTTCGCGTCCGTCGGGGTATGCAACCCGATAATAATCACCCGCTGTACCCAGCCATTTCAGTCGGTTACCCGCCACAACGTCGGAAACCGTTTGAGAAGTAGCATCGGGATTCACGTAAGTAAAGGCATAGTGCGAAGTAATCACAACTTTATCAGCTCGGTTCCATTCATCGTACGCTTGCTTGGTAACCGGATAGACTCCTACCCTATGCACCCAAGCAATATAGTCATCGGGAGTCTGCACCCTATACCAGCCATCACGCTGCAATACTTTTACGGGCATACCCAGCAGGGCCTGACTAGTCATTTCTGAAGAAAAATCGGGTTCCACGCGCAGGTTACAAACGGAGAGGTTTACAATTCCGTAGGTTTTACCTTCGAGTGCCACACTGTCGGGCAATAACATCATACTGTCCGTTATCTGATAATGACTTTCCTTTAATCCACCAAGAAGTGCCAATTTAGCATCCAAGGAGGTGGTTGCTCCTTTTACTATGATTTCTTTCCGGGAAGGGAAACGGTAATCAACATCGAAGATAGCCACTCGTTTATCGGGAATAAACTGTTTGCGTACATGCTGAGTCAGCTCATCAACTTCGACCGGTAGTTTTTTCTCGTTTTTTTCTGTCTGTGCCATACAGGCTGATACAGCAAACGAAAGCAAGAAGAAGGATAAATACTTTTTCATCTATAAATAATTTGGGGGTTTCATTGAAGCAAAGATAGGAAATATTTCAAACGACCATACAAATTCCTTATAAAAAGAGCACATTGCTAACAAAAAGGTTTAAAGCAATAAAGGGTAACCCAATCATTTAAATGTTAATTACGAATAATCATATACCAAGTTATCGGAAAATTTGTTTACTTTTGCAATCTAAAGCAGTCGGCCGGTTTGTCGCTTGCATTTCGCAAGAGGAAAGTCCGGGCAACACAGAGCATCCTACTTCCTAACAGAAAGCTGTCCGCGAGGGTAGAGTAATGCAGAAGAAAAGAACCGCCTCTTCCGTCGGGAAGAGGTAAGGGTGAGAAGGTGAGGTAAGAGCTCACCAGCCGCGTGGCGACACGACGGGCTGTGCATCTTAGGAGTTGTAAGGTCATGTATACCGACGTTATGAGAGCTGCTCGCTCCATGTCGGAGGGTAGACCGCTAAAGTGACGTGGTGACGCGCCACTCAGATAAATGACAAACACCTCTGGTCATTGAGGTACAGAACCCGGCTTACAGGCCGACTGCTTTTTTTTAATCGCACCTTGATGCCCAAAAGATATTACCATGAACAAGAAATTGAATACCATCTGGAAGTTCCTGACATACGACATCTGGCGTATTACCGAAAGTGAGGTTACCAAAACCAAGTTCTCCTTATATACTATCATCAAGACCATTTATCTTTGCGTGAACAGATTTTCCAAAGATCAAATCATGAACAAAGCATCGGCACTGACTTACAGCACCTTGCTGGCCATTGTGCCCATATTGGCCATTTTGTTTGCCATTGCCCGTGGTTTCGGCTTTGCCAACCTCATGGAACATCAGGTCAGACACGGATTCGGTGGAGTTAAAGATACAACCGAACTGTTGATGCAATTTGTAGACTCGTATCTGTCGCAAACCAAAAGCGGTGTATTTATCGGAGTGGGATTAGTCTTATTGCTTTGGACCGTGATTAACCTGACCAGCAATATTGAGCGCACATTCAACCGCATTTGGCAGGTAAAGAAACCTAGAAGTATGTATCGCAAAGTAACCGATTACTTTTCGATGTTTCTGCTTCTGCCTATCCTCATCGTGGTATCGGGCGGTTTATCTATCTTCATGACTACCACCATGAAGGAGATGTATAACTTCGCAGTACTAGCGCCCATCCTGAAATTCTTGGTACGACTCATTCCTTTTGCGCTGACTTGGTTCATGTTTACCGGACTCTACATTTTCATGCCCAATACCAAAGTAAAGTTCAAAAACGCGTTCATCTCGGGGGTGCTTGCCGGAACGGCCTATCAGGCTTTTCAATACTTATATATTGATAGTCAGGTGTGGGTTACCAAATACAACGCCATATACGGAAGTTTTGCCGCCATACCCATGTTTCTTTTATGGATGCAAACTTCGTGGACTATCTGTCTCTTTGGTGCGGAGCTGACGTATGCCGGACAAAACATTCAGAACTTTAGCTTTGACAAAGACACCCGAAACATAAGCCGTCGGTATCGTGATTTCATAGCCATCTTGATCTGCTCGCTTATAGCCAAACGCTTTGTCAATAACGAACCGCCTTACTCTGCCGAGGAATTATCGGCCGAGCATCACATTCCCATCCGGCTAACCAACCAGATTCTTTATCAGCTTCAGGAAATCAACATGGTGCACGAAGTAGTGACCGATCACTTAAATGAAGACATCGCTTATCTACCTTCTATGGATACCAACCAGATGAGCGTGGCAATACTACTCGACAAGCTCGATTCTTACGGTTCCGAAGATTTTAAAGTAGATAAAGATAATAAATTTGTGGGGCAATGGAAAGTATTAATAGAGGCCCGCGAAGAATATTATAAAAACGCGGGCCAGGTATTATTGAAGGATTTGTAATTATCCCAAGGCAACCATACGGCTGATGTACTTGCCGATGATATCAAACTCAAGGTTAACAACACTACCCACTTTTATTTCGTGGAAGTTTGTATACTCATAAGTATAAGGGATGATAGCCACCTGGAAGGTATCTTCCGTTGGGTTACAAACCGTTAAGCTAACACCGTTAACTGTAACTGATCCCTTGTCTACCGTTATGTAGCCACGTTTAGCCATTTCACGATTAAACGCATACTGAAAGGTGAAATACCAGCTGCCATCGGCATCGGCAATATCAATACAAGTTGCCGTTTGGTCAACATGTCCCTGCACAATGTGTCCGTCTAAGCGACCGTTCATCATCATGCTGCGTTCTACATTCACTTTATCGCCCACTTTCAACAAGCCGATGTTAGAGTGATCAATGGTTTCCTTCATGGCGGTAACCGTATATGTATCATCTGTTTTGCTCACAACTGTAAGACACACTCCGTTGTGAGAAATACTTTGGTCTATCTTCAGTTCGCTTACAAATGAACAGCTCATGGTGAGGTGAAGGTTTTCCTGGTCTTTAACCAGCGATACGACCTTTGCGTATTCTTCTACTATTCCTGAGAACATATTTTCTATTTTTACAGGTTAATAAATGAGGCATATCCGCAACATAGACAAACCTCCGTTATGAATAACGCAACAAAGATACAAGAATAATATGGATAATAAAAAAGTGGGGCTTTTCACAAAGCCCCACTTTTCAGTTTTCAATAGGTATTAGTTTTTTTTAAGGTAAAAAGATTGTTTTCAGGATAACGGCACAAATATAAGACATATTTTTAATACCTACCAAACATTTAAACATGTCTTATAACATATTTTTGAGATTTCTTTGCCTTTATTATCATTTTCACTTCTCGGGGTAGTGTTCATCTACCTTGCCACTGTGCTTCAATACTTTTGCATCAATATAGAAAACGATCTCTTCAGCAATGTTTGTAATGTGGTCTCCGGAGCGTTCCAGCTTACGAAATACAGTGAGCAGATTGAGGTAAGGCAACAGGCTATCGGTATGGTCTTTTAAGTATTCCGCCAAGACTTTTGAAACATTGCCATTAATTTCATCCAGCAAATTGTCTTTCGCAAAAACCGATGTAGCCAAATCTAAACTTTCTTCAGCCAAAGCACGTTTGGTTAATTCAAGCATAGAAAGAGCTTCGGCATGCATTTCTTCCAATCGCAACTTCTTAAGTAAATCGGCATCCAAAGCAGGTTCCTGGCAGTTGATAACAAAACGGGCAATACTCTCTGCAAAGTCACCCAAGCGTTCCAGGTTAGTGTTAATCTTAAGCATAGCCAATACAAAACGAAGATCAATAGCTACCGGATTGTAAAGTGCAATAATATCTTCCACGTCACTGTCTATCTTCAATTCAAATGCGTTGACGCGCTTTTCACGAACCACCACCTGGCGGGCCAATTCTTTATCCAGGGTAAGTACAGCCTCTCCTGCCCTGTCGAGCTGACTGTATACAAGCGTCCACATCTCATCAATCTCTTTTCTGAGCAGCACGAGTTCCGATTCTATAAACTTAACCATATTCGAAATGTATTATGAGTTATTTTAATTGCTGTTAGTTACGGGTACAAATATAACATTATTATCCAAATCTTCCTGTTATATAGTTCTGAGTTTGTTCTTTTAGCGGATTGGTGAATATCTTTTTTGTTTCACCAAACTCAACCATTTCTCCCAGATAGAAGAAAGCGGTTTTATCACTTACACGAGCTGCCTGCTGCATGTTGTGGGTAACAATCACAATAGTATATTCTTTCTTCAGTTCATGAATAAGTTCCTCGACTTTGGCAGTAGATATGGGGTCGAGCGCAGAGGCCGGTTCGTCCATCAGCAGAACAGAAGGTGAAATAGCCATCGCACGCGCTATACATAAACGCTGTTGCTGTCCGCCCGATAAAGCGTAAGCAGACTGTTTGAGTTTATCTTTCACTTCCTCCCACAAAGCAGCCCCTTTCAGCGTTTCTTCAACGCGCTGCCTGATAAAAGATTCATCTTTAACCCCATTTACTCTAAGTCCGTAAGCTACATTTTCAAATATACTTTTAGGAAAAGGATTGGGACGTTGAAAGACCATACCTACTTTTTTACGGAGCTCATCCACTTCGATCCCTTTCTCGTATATGTTCTGATTATCAATTAACACCTCACCAGACAGGCGGGTATCAGGAATCAAGTCATTCATTCGGTTGAGCAAACGAAGAAAAGTTGATTTCCCGCATCCTGAGGGTCCGATAAATGCTACAACCGATTTTTCATCGATTGAGAGACTTATGTTTTTCAATGCATGAAAGCTTCCATACCAGAAATTCACATCACGCGTGGTTATTTTACTATTTGTCATTTTCTATTTTTCTTTTTTAGATATCAATGCATTTTTACTTTTTTCTCGAAATACTTGCGAAGGGCATTGGCCAGCAGATTCACAGCCAGCACAATAAGGATAAGCACCAACGCAGTGCCATAGGCAATGGGCAACTGGGCTTCCATATCGGTTCCGCTCGTCGAGATAACGTATAGGTGGTATGGCAACGCCATACATTGGTCCAAAACACTCTGGGGCAGTTGAGGAAGAAAATACGCTGCACAAGTAAAAAGAATAGGAGCTGTTTCGCCCGACACACGTCCCAAAGCCAAAATAAGTCCGGTTATAACATTGGGCATAGCCATCGGTAAGATTACATGCCATATAGTTTGCAACTTAGTGGCTCCTAAAGCACGGCTGCCTTCACGCAAGGTATCGGGAATGGCTTTGAGTGCTTCTTCGGTCGTTCTAATCACAATGGGAACACAAAGCAAACCCAACGTTAACGAGCCGGCCAAAATACTATCTCCAAAGCCTAAGTAATTGACAAAGAGCGCCATACCAAACAAACCGAAAACAATAGAAGGAATACCGCTCAGGTTATTTGTCATAACCCGTATAAAACGTACCAACTTACCTTTGGGTGCATATTCATTCATGTAGATGCCGCTCATCACCCCTATCGGAAAGGCAAAAAGAGCACTGCCTACCATCAAATAGAAAGTGCCTACTATAGCAGGCCATATACCTCCGGCAGTCATCCCCTCGCGGGGTGCGCTACTAATAAATTCCCAATTAATAACTCCCACGCCTTTATAGATAATAAATCCCAGAATGGCAAAGAGAATAAGCACTACGCACAAACTCAGCAAGCGAAACAGGCCAAATGCAACGTATTGTGAAGTACGTTTCCGGTTGCTTGCTGATGAAGTGATTTGAGCCGATTTATTCATTTCAGTCATATTATTATTTTTCTACGAATGATTCGTCTATTTCTTTTGGGCAGAAATAGCCTCCACACTCAAATTGATTATCAATGTAATGATGAACAAAACAACCCCAAGAAGGAACAACGCCTGATAGTGTGCTCCACCTGCCGGGGCTTCACCCAACTCGGCAGCAATGGTTGCCGGTATGGTGCGTAAAGGTTCAAGAATAGTAGTTGGTATCACCGCAGCATTACCGGTTACCATCAGCACGGCCATGGTCTCGCCAATGGCACGACCGATGCCAAGTACCACACCCGATGTGATGCCCGATATCGAATAAGGAATCACCACTTTATAAATCGTTTGCCACTGCGAAGCGCCAAGTGCCAAACTAGCTTCGCGCATAGATCGGGGACAGTTTCGCATAGCATCTTCCGTAACCGTAATAATGGTAGGCAATGCCATTATGGCCAGAACAATACTCCCGGCAAGACCGGTTTCTCCTACGGGCAAATCAAATGTTTTTTGAATGAACGGAACGATGACAATCAATCCGAAGAAGCCATAGACCACCGAGGGTATGCCACTCAGTAGCTCAATAACCGGCTTCAGTATGTTACGCGTTTTAGTATTTGCCACTTCGGAAAGATAAATAGAAACCGAAAGACCAAAGGGAAGGGCTATCAGAATGGCAAAAAGGCTCACCCACAAGGTACCGGTTATCAAAGGCAGGAAACCAAACTGCGGAGCAGGTGTAGCAGTAGGGAACCACTCAGCACCGGCAATTACATCTTTAAAAGAGATATTGTTGTCTTTAATCAGATGAAGGTTACTACCTTCTTTTACAAACTGGGAAGGAATGAACGCTATCATTCCGGGGTTGTGCTGAACTAATTCTGCAATCTTATCTCCGGCCAGTTCATACGCCTCTCCTAATTCTTCCTCTGAATAATATTCGGTAATATTTTCGAGTCTGAATACTTTGATTGGGGCATCAATACCTCCAACTTCTTTCCAATTAGTAATTTCTTCATCGAAGATGTTCTTAATTTCAGACGGGCTAAGCCTGTTAACAGGGTTTGCCTTATTGAGTGCCAATACGTAGCCATCTTCAATAACCTTACTTTTAAATAGGCCAAATGCTTCTATAAATAAGAAAACAACGATCAATAAAATCGTAATACTTGTTACAAATCCACTGCACGTAAGCAGGCCTGCCACAATCTTTTCAAAAAACTTTCTCATACCTTATTATTTGATGACGCAAAGTAAGGGGCTTTATATTAAAAACGTGTGAATAGAGTTTGAAGGAAATATTGCATAAGTATTACATTTTGGTTACAATGGACTTATTTAAAGAAAATGTAAACGAAATGTAATATCGATTTATGTAATTTGCATCCATCAAAAAAGAAATAATAAAAAGAAATAGAAAATGAAAGCAAGCTATTGGGTATTTCTCCTTATTGGGGCATGTAATGTAATCAATGTCAATGCACAAAAAATCAAAGGCAGTGACACGGTACTGCCACTCTCGCAACAAGCAGCAGAGAACTTCATGAACAAGAATCCGCAAGCACGTGTCACCGTTACCGGTGGAGGTAGCGGCGTGGGTATTTCTGCCTTACTTGATAACACAACCGATATTGCCATGGCTTCGCGAGCTATTAAGTTCAGTGAGAAGATGAAACTGAAAAAGGCCAAGCAAGATGCTGAAGAAGTCATTATTGCCTATGATGCCCTTGCCGTAGTTGTTCACCCATCAAACCCGGTCAGAAAGCTAACCAGACAACAATTGGAGCTTATATTCCGGGGCAAAATAACCAACTGGAAACAAGTGGGAGGTGACGACCGTAAAATTGTAGTTTACTCGCGTGAAACGTCTTCGGGCACATACGAATTCTTCAAAGAGAGCGTATTAAAAAACAAGAATTACATGAGCCATAGTTTGTCTATGCCGGCTACCGGAGCCATTATTCAGTCGGTAAGCCAAACCAAAGGGGCTATCGGATATGTAGGACTGGCTTATCTGTCTCCCAGAGTGAAAGCTATAGCTGTTTCTTACGACGGTACGCACTATGCAATGCCATCTGTTGAAAATGCTACTAAAAAGTTATATCCCATCGTGCGTCCCCTATTTTATTATTATAACAAGCAGAACAAACAATTAGTAAATGCCTTCATTCAATACATCCTTTCTGACGAAGGACAGGAAATAATAAAAAAGAGCGGATATATCCCTGTACACTAGGTAATCAGAAAAAAATATCATATTTTTGTGCCCTTATTACAAGTTTATATTCACAACTATGACAGATATTATAAAAGAAGATGCAGGTGAGAAAAAAAGCCTCAACTTCATTGAACAGGCTATTGAAAATGATTTAAAAGAAGGCAAAAACGGAAGCAGACTTCAAACTCGTTTTCCGCCTGAGCCTAACGGTTATCTTCATATTGGACATGCAAAAGCCATCTGTATGGATTTTGGTGTGGCACAGAAATATGGTGGCGTGTGTAATCTGCGCTTTGATGATACGAACCCGGTAAAAGAAGACACTGAATACGTGGATTCTATCATGGAAGATATTCAATGGTTGGGTTTCCAATGGAAAAACATATATTATGCGTCTGACTATTTTCAGCATTTATGGGACTTTGCCGTTGAACTGATTAAAGAGGGCAAAGCATACATCGATGAACAAAGTGCTGAAGAAATAGCCAAACAAAAAGGCACTCCTACTCAACCGGGCGTAAATAGTCCGTATCGCGACAGACCGATAGAAGAAAGTCTAACTCTCTTCCATCAGATGAATACCGGTGAAATTGAAGAGGGTGCTATGGTGTTGCGTGCCAAAATTGATATGGCAAACTCAAACATGCATTTTCGTGATCCTATTATATATCGTGTTATTAAGCATCCGCACCACCGCACAGGTACTACGTGGAAAGCATATCCCATGTATGACTTCGCCCACGGACAAAGTGATTACTTTGAAGGTGTTACGCACTCCATCTGCACATTAGAATTTGAAGTACACCGCCCGCTTTACGATTACTTTGTTGACGAACTAATTGAAACGCCGCTTGCTACAGAAGCCGGATATCGTCCGCGACAAATGGAATTCAATCGTTTGAATCTTACCTATACGGTAATGAGTAAGCGTAAACTTCTTGCTTTAGTGAAAGAAGGATTGGTTAACGGATGGGACGATCCTCGTATGCCTACTATCTGTGGCTATCGCCGCAGAGGGTATTCGCCTGAATCGATACGTAAATTCATTGACATGATTGGCTACACTAAATACGAGGCGCTAAATGATGTTTCTCTCTTAGAGGCAGCCGTTAGAGAAGATTTGAACACCAGAGCAACACGCGTATCGGCCGTACTGAATCCCGTGAAGCTTATTATCACCAACTATCCTGAAAATACGGTAGAACAAATGGAAGCGATCAACAATCCGGAGGATCCGGAAGCAGGCTCGCACATGATAGAGTTTAGCCGTGAATTATGGATGGAACGCGAAGACTTTATGGAGGACGCTCCCAAGAAGTATTTCCGAATGACACCCGGACAAGAGGTTCGTTTGAAGAACGCTTATATTGTAAAATGTACCGGATGCAAGAAAGATGAGAATGGAGAAATTACGGAGGTTTATTGCGAGTACGATCCCAATACACGTAGCGGCATGCCGGATAGCAACCGTAAGGTAAAGGGTACGTTGCATTGGCTAAGCTGCGCTCATTGCTTACCGGCTGAAGTACGCTTGTATGACCGCTTATTTAAAGTGGAAAATCCGGGAGCGGAAACAGAAGCTGATTTCCGTGAGTTATTGAATCCTGATTCTCTGAAGGTGCTAACCAACTGCTACGTTGAAAAATACTTGGCAGAGCTCAAACCATTGTCGTACCTACAATTCCAACGCATAGGATATTTCAATATAGACAAGGAATCGACTCCTGACAAACTAATATTCAACCGCACAGTAGGATTAAAAGATACTTGGGGGAAAATAAATAAATAACAAGTAACCGAATAATAAAAACGTCATGGAATCTGTAGCTTTTATACAATGGTGCTTGGATCACCTCAATTATTGGACCATCACCTTGCTGATGACTATTGAGAGTTCGTTTATTCCTTTTCCTTCAGAAGTAGTTATTCCGCCTGCTGCGTACAAAGCAGCAGTGGGGCATGAATTGAACATATATCTTGTTGTTTTATTTGCCACCATTGGTGCCAATATTGGAGCGTTGATTAATTATTATCTGGCCATGTGGTTGGGCCGACCGCTTGTGTATAAGTTTGCTAATAGCAGGTTTGGACACATGTGCCTCATTGATCAGGCTAAAGTTGAACATGCTGAAGCCTATTTCGACAGAAATGGAGCGCTTTCAACTTTTATTGGTCGACTGATACCTGCGGTAAGACAACTGATATCAATTCCAGCTGGATTGGCGCGCATGAAACTGAGTACGTTTTTACTGTATACAACATTAGGCGCCGGAATATGGAATGCGATTCTTGCTGCAATCGGATATTACCTAGCCAGCGTACCGGGCATTGAAACTGAAGAACAACTGATAGCTAAAGTGACGGAATACAGCCATGAATTGGGTTATCTTTTTATTGCAATAGCTATATTTATTGTAGGATACCTGGTATATAAAGGTTATAAATCGAATAATAAATAAGAGATCTTTTGATAAATCGTGGTGTGCTTGTATAGGGGATTTCCTTTTTCAAAAAGCTCATTATGTTTTTAAAAAAGCTGGTTATGTTTTTTAAAAAGCTCTTTATGTTTTCGGACTATACAAATAAAAGAACGACTGGTCAACTTGTTTTGGCCAGTCGTTTTCTTTTGAGAATCTACATAATTAATCACTTACCAAGTGCTGCAGTAAGCGCTTTTTCGTAATCGGGTTCCTGAGTAATTTCAGGCACCATTTCAGTATATACTACTTTACCGTCTTTATCAACCACCACAACAGAGCGAGCAAGCAATCCATACAAAGGACCATCTTCCATTAGCAAGCCATAGTTGTCAGCAAAAGGAGAAGGACGGAAATCTGAAAGAGCTACCACATTGGTAATACCTTCTGTACTACAGAAACGTCCATGTGCAAAGGGCAGGTCCTTGGATATAGCCAAAACAACTGTATCCGGCAATGAGGATGCTAATTTATTAAATTGTCGTACCGAAGTGGCACAAACACTTGTATCCAAACTTGGAAATATATTTAAAATCACATTCTTTCCTTTGAATTCACTCAGTGAAACAGAAGATAAGTCTGATTTGGTGAGGTTGAAATCGGGGGCTGTTGCTCCTACTTTGATAAATTCACCTTTAATTTTTACAGGTTGACCTTTAAAATTTGTTGTTGTCATAATTCTACTTTATTAGTATTCTTTGTTTAAAATCATTTTATATCATATAAACAACGGACCAACCAATTGGTTCAAACAAAAAAAAGAAGAAGTCTCACAACCTCTTCTTTTTTGTTATTTTTTTGAATCATCCTCAATATACGAAATCAGTGACAGTCCGTATATCAGTTGATGAAGCCCCTATGTACACTTTAAATTTTCCGGATTCTGCTTTCCAGTCACCACTTGCTTCGTCATAAAACTTCAAATCATCGGGTGTTAAAGTAAAGGTAATTAGTTTCTCTTCACCCGGATTCAAAGCAACCTTGGCGAATTTTTTCAATTCCTTCAACGGCCTTACAACAGAACACTTCTCATCTCCTACATACAACTGAACCACCTCTTTACCGCCTAACGTTCCATTGTTTTTCACCTTTAGAGAGATAGCTAAAGAGCCTTCAACAGGCATCTGTTTCGAAGAGAGAGTTGCCTTATCGTAAGCAAAAGTAGTATAGCTCAGGCCGTGACCAAATGGAAACAGTGCAGGAATCTTTTTAGTATCATGCCAACGATATCCCACCAAAATGTCTTCTTTGTATTCTTGATTAATACTGTCGCCCGGGTAAGAGATCTCTCCGAAAGCATGCGCTCCATTATCAGCCAACTTCACCGGAAAAGAGAAAGGCAGCTTACCACTGGGGTTCACCTCGCCGGTTAATATATTAGCGATAGCGTTACCTGTTTCAGATCCCAGGTACCAACCTTGTATAATAGAAGGTACATCTTTTACCCAAGGCATCTCAACGGCATTGCCACTTAATAGCACCATAACCATCTTTTTATTCACATGTAGAAGCCCCTTTATCAAATCATTCTGCCCAAAAGGAAGTTCATAACCCAATCTGTCACCGGCTTCACAGTCCTGCAGGTGGTTTTTATTCAAACCTCCAACGTAAATAACAAGATCAGCATCTGCCGCTTGTTTAATTGCTTCAGCGCGAAGCGAATCGGTCACAGATGGTGGTACAACATCCACATGATCGTACATCGCACGTCCTGATTCATAGCCTTGAGTATAAACAATCTTATCACCCAGCTTGGCTCTTAATCCATCCAAAGGAGAAATCTCTTGCTTCACTTTCAAAACAGAAGAGCCTCCGCCTTCGGTTAAACGTCTCGTTGCATTTTCTCCAACAACCAATATTTTATTGTATTTCGTTGCATCAAGAGGAAGCAAAGCTTTTTCTTTTTTGGAAAGAGCTTTGTTTTGCAACAATACAATTCCTTCTTCAGCAACCTTGCGTGCAACCGAATAGTGTTCTTCCGAGGTAAACGATCCCCATGGCTTTTGGCTGTTCATCGCAGTGCGAAAGATCAATTTCAAAATGCGGCTTGCTTTATCATCAATAGTAGACATCGGCACGCTGCCTTCTTTTAGCATCTTCAGGTAAGGTTTCGCCAGATAATAATCATCATAAGTAAATGCCGATTCGGAAGTAAGTCCGTTAGTATACGACCCCATTTCAATGTCCAAACCATTCAAAGCTGCCTCACGTGTGTCATGTGCTCCACCCCAATCGGTAATCACCACACCATCGAACTTCCAGTCCTTCTTTAAAATTCGCTGCAGCAACAATTCGTTGTGACAAGCATGCTGGCCCCTGACTTTATTATAGGAACCCATGATGCTCCATACATGACCTTGCATGACGGCAGCCTTAAAAGCAGGAAGATAGATTTCATGCAAAGCACGATCGCTAAGTTCCACATTGATGTGCCCGCGCCACAATTCCTGATTGTTGAGCGCGTAATGTTTCACACAAGCAGCAACGCCATTTTTCTGTACGCCCTGAATATAAGGTACTACCATAACAGAAGCCAGATAAGGATCCTCACCCATGTATTCAAAGTTACGACCGTTGAGCGGTGTGCGATAGATATTCACACCAGGTCCCAGCAATACATCCTTTTCCCGGTAACGTGCTTCCTCGCCAATGGCTTTTCCGTAAAGTGCTGACATGTCAGGATTCCACGTGGCAGCCAGACAGGTCAGTGCAGGGAAAGCAGTGCACGAATCATTGGTCCAGGAGGCCACATTCCATGAGTTCCATTGAATTTCCTCCCTAACCCCATGAGGTCCGTCACTCATCCATATTTCAGGTATCCCTAAACGAGGAACACCCGGACTACTAAATTTGCTTTGTGCGTGACACATTTTCACCTTTTCCTCAAGCGTCATTCTGCTAAGTGCGTCTTTTACACGCTCTTCCAGAGGTTTGGTTTCGTCCAGATAAACGGGTGTCTGCGACAAAGCCGGTAATCCAAGACTAGCAGCCAAGATAAAGACTGCAATAAATTGTTTTTTCATTTCAATAGTATTATATCCAAATTATTATTCTGCTAACGTGCTTCTAATGTCAATGTTCCCTCTTGTAAACCGGCAGAAGTAGCTTTCAACGTAATCTCACCTTGGGCTGTATTATTTTGAAGTACAACCAGGCATTTGCCATAGAAAGCCTTACGTTCCGGTTTTTTGAAACTCTCCGAAGAGATGGGACTGCCATTATCAACCCCACTCACAAAAGCAGCACCATCAACCTCAAACTTCACCAAGTTGTCAGCATGCGGACAAAGATTTCCGTCACGGTCCAGAATATCCACCGTTACAAAACTCAAGTCAGCTCCATCAGCCTTTATTGAATTCCTGTCGGCTGAGAGTCTGATCCTGGCCGGTTCACCTGCTGTGTGCAATTCACGGCTAAGCACCTCCTTGCCATTCTTTCGCGACACAACACGCACAGTGCCCGGCTCAAATGTAACTCGCCAGCTCACATGATAAACGTCCTTCTCTTTTTTCTTAATACCGCAAGATTTACCATTGACAAAAAGCTCCACCTCATCTGCATTGCTATAATAAGCCCATAGATCAACCGTTTCACCTTTTTGCCAGTTCCAATGCGGAAAAACATGCAACACCGTTTTGTCAGTCCACTCACTCTGATACATATAGTACACATCTTTCGGGAATCCGGCCAAGTCAATCACGCCAAAATAAGAACTCCGGGCAGGCCACCAGTAGGGAGTTGGCTCACCCAAGTAATCAAATCCCGTCCACAAATACATGCCACTGATAAAATCATTATTCTTCACCAGTTTCCAAGATTCTTCATGAGTAGTTCCCCAAGGAGCATGACAATTATCATAAGAAGAGCAAGAGTACGAATCATCGTGAAAAGGAACATCCCAACGAGTAGGCCAGATATACATGGAATCGCTGGGCATCCGATAATATCCGCGTGTCATTAGTGCAGAGGTTGACTCGGTCACAATAAACGGTTTGCCCGGAAAGTTACGTGGTACATCTTTGAAATAGGTTTCGTGATAATTAAATCCGATGAGATCCAATGCTCCCGAGCGAAACAGGTGATTACTCGGATCGGGTTCATTGTTTCCTGTCGTTACGGGACGTGTGGGGTCAAGAACCTTCACCATATCCACCAGTTTCTTGGTGAGAAGAGAATTCACACTCAGTTCCTTGCCATCCGCAGCCAATGATTTTTTATCACGTTTCATGTTCAGCAGCAGGTTGGCCTCTTTGATATCAAGCGTATCAGCATCGGCATGTGTCCATTGTTCAAGAACTTCATTTCCAATACTCCACATATAAATGGAAGGGTGATTCCTGTCACGTAATATATGGTCACTTAAATCACGTTCGTGCCATTCATTGAAATACAATGAGTAATCATACGTTGTTTTACGCTTTCGCCACATATCAAACGTTTCATCCATTACCACAAAGCCCATCCGATCACACAAATCGAGCAATTCGGGCGCAGGCGGATTGTGGCTGCAACGAATGCCGTTACATCCCATCTCTTTTAAGATTTCTAATTGTCTCTCCATGGCCCTCACGTTGATGGCGGCTCCCAGACAGCCCAAATCATGGTGCATGCAAACTCCCTTTATTTTTATTCGCTCTCCGTTCAGGATAAATCCTTGCGAAGAATCAAAAGAGAAAGAACGAATTCCCACAGGTGTGTCATACACATCCACCGTTTTACTGCCTACCTTGACCTCCGTGCGCAAGCTATAAAGATACGGAGCTTCCAAAGTCCAAAGCTTCGGCCTGTCCAAATGAAGCAGCTGACTGCAAACGGCCACTCCCTGAGGAGTAACAGATATGTTTTGTACCCTAGTTTGAGATACCACTTTCTGAGTGGCATCCAATAAATACGAAACAACCTCAGCTTTCAAAACCGATGCCGTTGTATTTTTCAGTGTAACATCAGCTTTTATGCTTGCCTTCTGTGCATTGACAACGGGAGTCGTAACATACGTCCCCCATAAATCGACATGGAGAGAATTGGTAATAGAAAGCCATACATTCCGATAAATACCGGCTCCGCTATACCACCTGGAGTTGGGTTGTTCAGCATTGTCAACCCGTACCGCAAGCACATTTTCTTTTCCCTGTATAATATAAGGAGTCAGGTCATGACGGAACGAAATGTATCCATAGGGACGAATACCTAATGACACACCGTTAATGAATACCTCCGCATTCATATACACCCCATCGAAATCGATATATATCCGTTTACCCTTCATGGAAGCAGTGGCAACAAATGTTTTTCGATACCACCCTATTCCACCCGGTAAAGCCCCACCTCCACTGCCTGCAGGATGGTCCTCACTGAATTCTCCTTCGATGGCCCAATCATGAGGTAACGACAATTTGCGCCAAGAGCTATCATCATACGTCTTTGATTCCGCTCCTTTTATATCTCCTAAATGAAAACTCCAATCTTGGTTGAACAGCAAACGCTGACGCACATTCTCGCCGGGTGCACCGACCATTGATAGCGGGAGCAACAAGAAACTCAGAAACAAGAGTAATGTTTTACCTTTTTTCATCGGAATCAAAGCTTTATCATTATTTCACTTCCTTCATAAGAAACCGTTTTGCCTTTTATCTCTTTTTCAATGCCCACCGCATTTGTTTTATTGACAAATACCACTTCGAATGTACGCTTGTTCAACATACCATCAAAACTGCCTTCACGGGTCCCTATTATCAGCGAACGTGTCGCATCGTTATAAATAAAAGGAATCATTGAATACTTTCCTTTTTCATAATTATAGTTCACCCCTTCATCTTCATACAACGTAAAGCTTCCATTTTTACCTGCATAAACATAAATCTTGATGTTTACTGGTTGTTTCTCCGTGGTGTACTGCATATCAGGACCAAAAGGCACAATAGCACCTTCGCGTACATACAGTGGCATACGTTCGTATGGTGCTTCCACTGAAAGGAGCTGTCCACCCGCCAAATGCTTACCACTGTAAAAGTCATACCAGCCTGTGGTAGCAGGGAAATAGACATTTCTTTTACGTGCACCATATTCATATACCGGACAAGCCATCACCGATGGTCCAAACATATATTGATCACCAATATTATTCACCTGGGTATCTTTACCAAAATCCATTACTAAAGCCCTCATGATGGTATAATCGTTGAAATAAGTCATTCCTGCCAAGGAGTAAATATAAGGCATCAAACGATAACGCAATTGAGTATAATAAACAATAGACTGATAAGCCGGGTGTCCTTCGGGAGCAATGTTCCATACCTCTCTATAGGGGAACTGTCCGTGAGCACGGAACAGAGGACAAAATGCTCCAAACTGATACCAACGTGTATTCAGCTCTCTCCATTCTTTGTAATCAGCATTCTCTTTTCCGGTGGCGTTAAATTCATATTGTCCTTTCTCATAACGTTTTTCTACACAAAAGCCACCAATATCCATCGTCCAATAAGGGATGCCACTCATTGAGAAGTTTAAGCCAGCAGAAATCTGCGCTTTCATATCTTCCCAGCGAGTAGCAATATCGCCACTCCAGGTAGCAGTAGAATATCGTTGAAGCCCTGCAAAGCCCGAACGGGTAAGCAAGAATACACGTTTATCCGGATCAGCACCACGCTGTCCGTCATAAATAGCTTCCGCATTCATCAGAGCATATGCATTGAAGTACTTGGTTGAAGGGCCCAATGCCGTAGGACCACACAAGGCTTTTCTATATTCCATATCGGTGCAGTCGCGCACATTCGGTTCGCTCGCATCCATCCACCATGCATCAATCCCCAACGGATACAAATGATCTTCCATTTGCTTCCAGAAAAGCTTACGTGCCTCGGCACTGTAGGCATCATAAAAAGAGCCCACATAACCCGGACCTACCCAATCTCGTATGCTGTCTTTCACGGCTTGCTGATACATCCATCCCTTTCTGTCAAACTCTTTATAATGTTCAGTGGTAACATAGAACTTAGGCCACACAGAAATCATCATCTTGGCATTCATTTGGTGAATGGAATCAACCATTCCTTTAGGATCGGGGAAACGCGCTTTGTCAAATTCATGGCTACCCCATGCATCTTCAGGCCAATAGTTCCAGTCAAGCACAATATTATCAATAGGAATTTGTCTTTTTCTAAACTCTTTGAGCACTCCCAGAATTTCGTCCTGCGTTTTATACCTTTCTCTACTTTGCCAATATCCCATGGCCCACTTAGGCATGATCTGCGATTTTCCGGTAAGCCTTCTGTAACCACTGATCACGTCATCCATTGAATGACCGGCCACGAAATAGTAATCAATTTCATCACCCATCTCACTATACAAAGCCAGCTTATTTTGTTCTTTGTCGGTTACCGGCGAAAGAGCACGCAATCCGCAATAAGAAACACCTCCATCGGGGCGCCATTGAATTCGTAACGGCACACGTTTACCGGCTTGCATATTCACTGAGAACTTATAGCTATTGGGATTCCAGGCCGTACGCCAACGTTCGGGCACCACTTCTTTGTTGTCTAAGTATACGGTTACGTAACCCGCATAATAAAGTTGAAAACGATAAGCACCGTCTTCTTTAGCCTCAATCTCTCCCTCGTACGTCACCTTTGAACCGTCAAATGGAAAATCCTTGGGCAAATTCAGGATTGTTTTTATATCTTCAAAATAGATATTCTTTTCCGAACGAACCACAGGTTGAGCCTTCCTATTCGTGCCGGGCACGTATGTGCCGGTGAGACCGCCTTTCACGCCTTTGCTGTCGTAAAGTGTAAAGGTTTCATCCAACTGGGCATAATCTCTTTCATCACCAAATCTGCTCAATGAATAATTATCCCATAATATCCCATAGTTTTTATTTGATAAGACAAAAGGAACTGAAACCTTGGTATTGTATTGAAAAAGAGATTCGTTTTTACCTTTGTAGTTGAATTCATCCGCCTGGTGTTGTCCTAATCCGTAAAACGCCTCATCATCCGGAGATTCAAACGATTGTTTCAAGGCATAACCATCTGTGCCTTCCACTGTAACCGGATCAAAACGTTTGCCTCCTCCCTCATTTTCGCGAAGAAGGATCTTCCCCGAAGCATCAAAGAACTGTACTTCACCAGTCTTAAGGCTAACTACAGCCTTCAAGTCGGCCGTGCTCACCACTACTTCATCATTCTTCTCTTCCACAGAGAAATCACTGAATTTTTCTTGTGGAACAACGATCAGACTTTTTTCTTTGGAGAAAGATTTCTTTGGAGTAGCTGATACATGAATGATCTTACTATTTACCACATTCAATCTAACCAGCCGGGAGTCCGTTGATTCTTTTTGATCCAGACGGATCAATACACCCTCATCCGTTCTTTCGTACCCCGGTGAGGCACACGAAGCAAAAAACAATCCTGCTATCAACAACCAGTGCGTGTTCTTCATTATTTTAAAGTTTAAAAATTATAATAGGATAATTATTAGCGTAACAAAAATACGAATAACAACGCTATTGAGACACTCGCTTTGTATTATAGACAGGTGCCTTTTGTTTAGAAGGGGTATTTTAATTGTTTCCCATCAGGGCATATATTGTTAAATCTTAGAGAATGAGATGATTTCCCGGCTCTTTTTTCATTTCAGCCATATAAGCCGAAGGCAGCATTCCGAATTCATCTTTGAAGTATTTGCTGAAATACTTTGGGTTATTGAATCCTACCTCATAAGCTATTTCAGAAATATTCATCTGACTTTCGCGCAATAGCTGAGCCGCCCGTTTTAGTCTGAGTGTACGAATAAACTCTACCGGCGATTTACCTGTTATATGAATCAATTTTTTATAAAGATGTACACGGCTCATACCCAGTTCACGGCTCAGTTCTTCAACTGACAGTTCACTACGTGAAATATTGTTTTCAACATAAACAATAGCCTTTTTAATCAGTTTCTCATCCAATGGAGTAATCGTTATCTCGCTAGGTTCAGGATCAATCTGTTTAGTAAATTTAGACCTTCTTACCTCTCTAAACTCAAGCATCTTTTTGATGCGTAAAGAAAGTATTTCAAAATTAAATGGTTTGGTTATATAATCATCAGCACCAATTTCTAGTCCTTCAAGTTTATGCTCCTCCGCAGTGCGAGCTGTTAGTAAAATGAGTGGAATGTGAGACGTTCTCACATCATTTTTAACCATGCTGCACAACTCGGTTCCATCCATCTCAGGCATCATTACATCACTGATGATGAGATCCGGCTGCAAATCAGGAATCATCACCCATGCCTCACGTCCGTTCCGTGCTTCCCTAATTCGGTAATAACCACTCAAACTCTCTTTCATAAATGAGCGAAAATCTTCATTGTCATCCACAATCAGCAGCAACGGAATATCTTTGCCTGACAATTCAGGAGTGTTTTGTTTAAAAGCATTGCTAGCCGTATCTTTTCCATCAATAATAACTTCTTCAGTCATCGCGCCCTTTTCCATCCAATCAAATGATTCCTGAGCATTGACGACAGGGATAGTGAAAGTGAAAATACTTCCCCCTCCCACATTATCAGTGATTTGTATTTGTCCGCCGTGTAAATTCACAAATTCTTTCACCATATGCAAACCGATGCCACTACCTCCAAAGTCATGAGCATCACCGTGTTGCACCTGATAAAAACGGTCGAATATGCGCTGCTTATCCTCATCTTTTATACCAATACCCGTGTCTGCCACACTGACCTGAAGCGATAGATCAGCATTTCCTTCCTCCTGACTCAGGCAAACGACTACATCAACCCTGCCGCCGGCATCCGTAAATTTAAACGCGTTCGACAAAAGATTCATCAGTATTTTATTCAATTTATCTTCATCAAAATCCATGTTAAGAGCATGGATAGCTGATTTCAGAGAAAGCTTAACATTTTTCTTATCCGACAAGTCGGCAAATGAAAGACAAGCATTGCGTATGCAAGCCATCGCGTCGGCAGTGACAGGCTTCAACACATTACCCTGTACATCACTTTTCCTGAAGTCCAAGATTTCATTTACCAAATTCAGCAACCGGAATGCATTGCGTTTCATCACCATTAATTTCTGCTTGTGCTCTTCGCTCTCCATGCTTTTAATCAGCCCGTCTATGGGTGAAATAATCAGTGTAAGCGGAGTACGCAATTCATGACTTACATTCGTAAAGAAACGTAATTTCATGTCGTCAAGTTCATGCTTTCGTTCAGCCTCCATCTCTATTTGTCGTATCCTAAACCTATTTCGTTCAGCTCTCAACACCATTCTGCGAGCCAAGATCAACAAACCCACCAATAACAAACCATACAAAGCATACGCCCAATAGGTTCTCCAAAACGGGGGACGGATAACAATAGTCAACGTAGCAGCTTCTTCATTCCAATACCCATCACTATTAGCCGCTTTGACTTTAAACGTGTAGGTTCCCGGAGCCAAATTAGTATAAGTAACCTCATGTACACTGCCGTCAACATACAACCAGTCAGGATTAAAACCTTCGAGCATATAAGCGAAACGACATTTTTCGGGTAAAATGTAATCCATTCCGGAAAAAGAAATCGAAAATACATTCTGACGATACTTCAATTCTACCTTATTCGTTTTATTTAATGCAGCAACTAATATTTTATGTCCGCTATACACAGAGTCAATTTGTACTTCTTCGTTAAAAAGGGTGATACCCGTGAAACTCACTTTGGGCAATATCTGGTTATATTTTATCTTGTCGGGGAAAAAATAATTTAACCCTTGCAAGCCTCCCATAATAATTTCACCATTCCGGGTGCCTGCTATGGAACGAATGTTAAACTCATTGCCTTGTAATCCGTCTTTCGAATCATAGTTATTAAACGAATACTTGTAGTCTCTGGTTTTGGGGTCTTCAGAAACCACCACATTAGATACTCCATTGGCCGTAGTTATCCACATATTTTTATGCTGATCCTCTACGATAGCACATATAATATCATCAGCCAAGCCGTCAGCCTTTCTTAAAATCCTGATTTGGTCCTGTTGAAAATTGAATATATTCAAGCCATCTCGAGTGGCTACCCATAAAAGCCCCCGGCTATCCTCATAAACCTGATTCACGTTCAAACTGGAAAACTGCTGAGTACCGGCACGATTACCGTTAAGCCGTTCGAAACTCCCTTTATTCATGTCGAACACCGTCAGTCCGATGGCAGTACCAATAAACATTTTCCTGTTTTTACCCAGAAAGAGAGACGATACATAATTAGAAGTCAGATATTTATCGGCCTGATAAGTAATAAACTTTCCGGTTGCCGGATTCAACATCTGAAGCCCACCTCCCAAGGTGCCAATCCAGATCATACTCTTCTCGTCTTCCACAACAGACCAGACATTATTATTAACCAATGAATTAGGATTCTTCGGATTGTGATTGTATCGAATAAATTTTCTCCCGTCAAAACAGTTCAGTCCGCCCAGGTAAGTTGCAATCCAAAGCTTCCCATCAGAAGCCTGGCACAACCCAACTATCACGTCTGCCGACAAAGAAGAAGCATCACTCGGATTATTTTTAAAAATAGTTTTTTCTCCGGTTAGTCTGTTTATCTGAATAAGTCCACTTCCATTGGTGCCAACCCATAAATTACCTTTTCCACCCTCCTCAATAAACGTAATATCACTCTCAAAATTACCACTATTTTGCAAAGATGTAAAATGCTCAACTCCAAATTTAAAAGTACTCTCACTGTAATATGACACACCTTTTTTATAAGTACCGATCCAAACAATTCCTACATCATCACAATACACGCAATTGATGCTGTTGTGCGATAAACTTCTATCATCCGCCAAATTATTTTTCAAATTCGCCAGAGAACCTTTTCTTTTATCAATGATGTCCACTCCTCCGTGATCAGTTGCCAGCCAGATCTTGCCATGAACATCCTGAGTGATATCTTGTACCACATCGCTCGACAATCGGTATGGCTTACTCTGCTTTCCATTGCTGTAATGCTCCCAACGATTACTCTTTCGGTACCAGACCCATACGCCGGAAGCCCCTTTAGAATAAATCCAGAAATCACCGTCAGAATCAATAAAAAGAGAATACTTATCTGACCAATAGTACTGAGTTGAGGCCATCATGAAATGATTCTGCATCACAATCCGCGACGAATTTTTATCAACAATATCTACGGCACCGTTATCAAAAAGAAAAACGCCCCTGTCTTTTAACGTACGGATACACGTTACCAGCCCTTTGCTCAAACCATTCTTCTGATTCTGAGGATAGAAGTGCAGCGTTTTGGTTTTGGTCAGATAAGAAAATCCCCCCAAATTCATCACATAAAACCAAAAGTTCTTATCCTCATCAATATAAACTACGGAGGGAATATGATTGATGCCGAATCCTTTCATGATTTCCGCCAAGTTGTTAACAAAAACTTCTTTTTTAGAGTCAAAAAACACATACCCCACTCCTGTATGTATCCAAAGATTGCCATCAGCATCCTCTTGAATCAAATCAACAAAGTTATCTGCAATAGAATGACCGATACTCTCTTTATGCCTGAATATTTTATAATTATATCCATCATACCTGTTTAATCCGCTAGCCGTTCCAAACCACATAAACCCTTTACTATCTTTGAATATGTAGTTAACCTGGCTGTTAGAGAGTCCATTCTTCGTATCAAGGTGTTTGAACATATAACTGTCTTGGGCCATCAAGGGCCATGTACTCGTAAGTAAGAGGAAGAATAATGAAGAGAGGATGGTACGTGCTTTCATAAATGTTTTTCATTAATAATGCAAACCTAATAAAAAAAATTCACTTTCACAACTACTCAGAATAATACTTTCTTAATTAATTGTCATACTTTAGTTTCATAATGAGGTTGAATTAAATTTTTATACCTATTTTCGTAACCAGATAGAATTAAACCATTTGTTAAACGAATATTATGATGAAAAGAAAACTCTTTTTTGCAGCAACTTTATTGCTGGGAATTTTAGGTGGACAGGCCAAAGTCGTACTGCCTGACATTGTTGGCAACAACATGGTACTACAGCAAAACACGAAAGTTAAACTCTGGGGAAAAGCCAAGGCCCATGCAACCCTAAGTGTTAAAACATCTTGGAATTCAGAAACGTATACAACCAAGGTCGAAACTGACGGTAAATGGATCATTTCGATTCCAACTCCTAAAGCAAGCTTTACTCCGCAAACCATCAAACTGTCTGATGGCGAAGTGATGGAATTAACGAATATACTCATCGGTGAAGTCTGGTTTTGTTCGGGACAATCCAACATGGAAATGCCATTAAACGGATTCACGAACTGTCCCATCCTCGGAGCCAACGAAACGATTGCTATGGCAAGTAAGTACAAAGCAGGCATACGCGTTGCGACCATCGCAAAAAGGGCAGCGCTCACCCCTCAGGAATCCTGCGAAGGAAAATGGATGGAATCTACTCCGGAAAACGCCCAATGGTTTAGTGCAACAGCCTTTCACTTTGCAACAACACTCTTCCAGACATTGAATATTCCGGTGGGAATCATTAATTGCAGCTGGGGCGGCTCCACCGTTGAAGGGTGGCTACCCAAAGAAATCTTAAACAATTATTCAGACATTGACATCAAACAGGCATCTGGCAACGAAGGACCCGAATACATGAAACCGATGATTATGTACAACGGAATGCTAAAACCGCTACAAAACTATACCATCAAAGGCTTCCTTTGGTACCAGGGCGAATCAAATCTGGGAAAACATAATACCTATGCACAAAGATTGGCCACCATGGTAAATCTATGGAGAGAAGAATGGGGATTGGGAACACTTCCATTCTATTTTGTAGAAATCGCCCCCTATGAATATGGAGACAATATATTAGGTGCCCTTTTGCGTGAAGCCCAATTCAAAGCACAAGAACTTATCCCATCCAGTGGCATGATTTCAACCAATGATTTAGTGGAACCTTTCGAAGCTCGCAACATACATCCGCGTAACAAAACAACAGTGGGCAAACGCCTATGCTACCTGGCACTGACCAGAACCTATGGTGTGAAAGGCATTGTTGATCAAGGGCCCATTTACCAGTCCATGGAGATAAAAGACGGTAAAGCCATCATTAGTTTCAGTAACGCACCCGAAGGTTTCAGCCGGATGAATGGCATTGAGGGCTTTGAAGTAGCAGGAGCCGATAAAGTGTTTTATCCGGCTGTGGCTGTGGCCGACTGGAATAAGCACATCATTGTAAGCAGTGATCAAGTACCCCAACCGGTAGCCGTAAGATATGCATTCAAGAACTTTCAACCGGGCAATCTGCACAACCACAGAGAACAGCCTGTATTCCCTTTCCGTACAGACAATTGGTAATCAGATAAAACGATATACATCATGACAATCAGAATCAAAGAATTACTTTGGATAGTGTTTGTTGGCATCGGCAGCACTACCTACGCCCAAAAGAGCTTTAAACTAACGTCACCCGACGGGCACTTGGTTACAACGATACAAACGGGGAATGAATTAACTTACTCCGTTGATTATAAACAAGAAAACATATTACTAGCCTCTCCGATCGCGTTAACTCCAACCGCAGGAAGCGTAGAGGCGCCTCAAGTAAAATCGGCAAAAGGAAAAATTCAGCAAATAAAACAAACGATCCCCTCTCCTTTTTATCGGAAGAGTGAAATAAACGATCACTATAATGAACTCAAGCTCAGTCTGGGAAAACAATGGAGCATCGAATTCAGAGCCTATGACGATGGAGTCGCTTACCGGTTTGTAAATCATTCAAACAAGCCGTTCCATATTGAAAAGGAAACGGTTCGTTATAATTTCCCGGATGATCTGATGGCAACCGTACCTTACGTAGCGCGCGGTGAAGACGGTAACTATGAATCTCAGTTTCATAATTCCTTTGAAAACACCTACACCACCTTGCCTCTTTCTGAATTGAACAAGAAAAGGCTGATGTTTCTTCCTTTGGTCGTGCAGACTAAAAATGGAACAAAAATATGTATTACCGAAGCTGATTTAGAAAATTACCCAGGGCTTTACCTCAGCAGTGCAGAAGGTGGTAACTCCTTAAGCGGCGTGCAACCCGCATACCCTAAAACAACCGTTCAAGGAGGGCACAACAACTTACAATTCTTTGTCACCGCCCGCGAGTCATACCTTGCCCGCGTTGAAGGAGCACGTACATTTCCGTGGAGAACAATGATCATAACCGGCAATGACACTCAGTTGGCCGAATGCGACATGACATACAAGCTGGCAAGTCCGTCACGACTAAAAGACATCTCATGGATCAAACCGGGGAAAGTAGCATGGGACTGGTGGAATGACTGGAATATAGACGGAGTTGACTTCGTTTCGGGAGTCAACAACCCAACCTATAAATATTACATAGACTTTGCGTCTAAGCACCACATTGAGTACGTGATATTAGACGAGGGATGGTCCGTTAACGGAGAAGCCGATTTAATGCAGGTAGTGAAAGATATCGACATCAAAGAGCTGATCGATTACGCCGAGGCGCGTCAGGTAAGCATCATCCTATGGGCCGGCTTTCACGCATTTAACCGCGATATGGAAAACATCTGCAAGCATTACTCCGCTATGGGAGTAAAAGGATTTAAAGTCGACTTCATGGACCGCGATGATCAGGAAATAGTAGCCTTCAACCAACGTGCGGCAGAGACTTGTGCCCGTTATAAACTGATCCTTGATCTTCACGGCATGTACAAACCGGCCGGGATGAACAGGACATACCCTAATGTACTCAACTTTGAGGGTGTACACGGACTCGAACAAATGAAATGGAGCCCTGCATCGGTTGACCAAATGAAATATGATGTGACCATTCCCTTTATCCGCCAAGTGGCCGGTCCGATGGATTACACACAAGGAGCCATGCGCAACGCAGCCCGCAACAGTTACTTCCCCTGTAATTCAGAACCGATGAGTCAAGGCACGCGGTGTCATCAGTTAGCCCTTTACACGATACTCGAGTCGCCTTTTAACATGTTATGCGACAATCCGTCTAATTACATGCGCGAGCCCGAATCGCTGGAATTTATTTCTCAGATTCCTACCGTATGGGATGAAACCCGCGTACTGGATGGGCAAATGGGTGAATACATCGTTACCGCCCGTCGCAAAGGCAATGTGTGGTACATAGGAGGCATCACCAACTGGACCGAACGAGATGTAACGGTCGACTTCAGCTTCCTGAACAATGCATCATTCCGTGGTGTCATGTTCAAAGACGGAGTCAACGCGCATCGTTCAGCCCGCGATTATACCAAGGAAGAGCTTAAAACAATAAGTCCGGTAAACATACATATGGCCCCCGGCGGAGGTTTCGTTATGAAACTTGTGTTGCCATAAATACAAGAAATACGGATCAACAAAAATGTCGCTTTGCTTTTTATGGAATAATTAAGCAAAGCGACATTCTTGTTATGTAGATGTTTATTGAAAAGCAACAAAGAAGCTTAAAACCACCATTTCTTTTTCCTATCCTTCTGAATAGGCATTGCATTATCCCGATAAATTTCTTCAAAGCTTACTTTTTCTTTAATAATGCGATAAATCAACCCCCAATCTGGCAAGCCACCTAAATTCCGATCATCAATAAACATGTCAGCTTTCAGCTTACGAGAGAATCCTCTATCCTCGCGAGTTTCTTCGGGATAATCGCGGTTAACGGCATAGAATTCCAATCCTCTTTCCTTGCACCATTGCACAGCCTCATCGAGTAAATGACCTTCGCGAACTGTCCATAAAATAAGTTTATGTCTGTCCTGTTGTAGCATTTTAAGTGTTTCTACTGAAAAAGGAATTTCTTTTCCTATCTCCGGATACCTATGTTCAACAATAGTACCGTCAAAATCAATTGCAATAACCATATTCCTATTCTAAAATGTATTTGGAGTTGTACATCTATCTAAATTAAAAGTTTGCAAATATACAGAAAAAAAACAATCCAAAACATTATCTTTGCAGACATTCACAAAATCACAAAAAACAATGAAAGAAAGAGAGCAGATTTTAATCCGTGCCTCATGGATCAGTATCATCGGTAATGCAATTCTTTCCATCTTAAAGATGGGAGTGGGCATATTTGCAGGTAGCTTGGCAGTGTTGGGTGATGGTATTGACTCAGCCACAGATGTGGTTATTTCCATCGTAACTCTGTTCACCGCACGAATTGTAAGCCGCCCGCCGAACTCGAACTATGCTTACGGTTATGAAAAAGCCGACAGTGTAGCCGCCAAAGTACTCTCTTTTGTCATCTTCTTTGCAGGTATGCAAATGCTACTGTCAACGGGAAAAAGTATTATCTTTGCCGTGCCCCGAGAGTTACCCTCTACCATTGCAATCTACGTCACCCTGTTATCTATCATTGGTAAATTGGGGTTAGCCTATTACCAATTTCGCCAAGGGAAAAAAGCCGGAAGCGTCATGCTTATTGCCAACGCCAAAAACATGCGAAACGATGTCATCATATCAACTGGCGTACTATGCGGACTCTTCTTTACATTCATATTAAAAATGCCGATCCTTGACTCAATCACGGGACTACTCATCAGTTTATATATTATTAAATCATCCATAGACATTTTCATGGAGACCAATGTGGTGCTGATGGACGGTGTCAAAGACACCTCTGTGTACAGCAAAATTTTCGATGCGGTAGATCGCGTGCCCGGTGCTGTTAATCCGCACAGAGTACGTTCACGCCAACTAGGCAATCTGTACATGATTTCGCTTGACATTGAGGTTGACGGTACTCTTTCTCTCAATGAAGCCCATGAAATAGGCAACAAAGTAGAACACAATATAAAAGAATCCGTGGATGTATATGATATCATTGTGCACATCGAACCCAAAGGAAAAACACACCATGAAGAGAAATTCGGTGTAGACAAAAACTCGTTGTCTGATAAATTAAGATAAAAGAAAGAACTCTTCAGGACTCGAAATAACATCAGCCTTTCAGCTGCATCAAAGCATCCTGAAAGGCTGATTTTGTATTGATAATTAACCATGAAAAAGCGCACACGATTTCGCACACAAATTTAGGCACATAATACACTGATAATAAACAGTTTACAAGACCATACATTTATTGAAACGAACATAATATGCCCACAATATAATATAGAATTAATAATATATATAATAATTCGGAGATTTCCTTTGTGTTTTCCTGAGTTGTCCAAACAATCTGTACGTTTTTATGGATTTACCTTTAAAGGCAGGTTCATTCATTGAAAAGAAAGGCCCATTAGCAGCGATGTAAAACAGAGCTTAATAAGCGACGCGCAATTATATTTAATCGTACGCCTGCAAATAATAATTGTAGGCGTACGATTAGAAAAAGTCGGCGTAGGATTAAAAATTGCCGGTGAAGAAATTATCTTTTGCTATAGATGCTTCAAAGACAGTAGATTGGCTTAAATATACAACTTTTCATTTAACTTAGAATAAATTTAATACATGAAAAATATTTTTTATGATATTCTCTTTGTATTCTTAAAAAAATAACTACTTTTGCGTTATACAATGTTTAAAGACTATTGCAAACTATTGTACGTAAACGTTATAATTAAATCAGAATTATCAATTTTAATTTTTTTTGAGATGAAAATGAAAAGTAAATTATTCGGTTTGAGCGCAAAATCAGCGCTTTACCTGTTGGCAATTTGTAGCGCCCTTTTTACAAGTTGCTATGAGAAAGAAGAAGTTGACGTGACACCTCCTGTGGTTTTACCAGATGCAGCCTATGTCATTGTGGGTAATGTATACTTTGCTAAAAATGGCGAGCCGGTTGCCAATAAAACAGTCACAATTGATGGTGGAACTATACAGACCGACTCTAATGGCGCTTTCATAAAAGAAGGTCTCACTGCCGGACAACATGTTGTAACTGTTGATTTAGACGGATATGCAAAAGTAGCCAGAACAGTTTATTTAGTTGCAGTTCAAAAAGGTCAGACTAGTTTAGCCAATGTAGAAGTTGTTTTATATGACGCTAATGATGTAGCTGATTCACAGCCTGAACAAACAACGCCCGGAACGCCTGCACAAGCAGAAGAACTTAAAGGTGCCGTAACAAGCTTAGTACCAGGTGCTGCTGTAACAGTAAATACAAATGGTAATATCGTAGTTACAGAAGATACTCCGGTTACCGTTGCTACAGGAGAAAGTGCTACAGTAAATATTGAAGTCTTTACCGGCTTTAATTCGAATATTACCCCTGCTACTACAAAAGCCTTAACTCCTGGAGAAATTTGGTTAGCTTCAGCTTCTAAATACCTGAACCGTACTTATGGGTTGCAAGTTAAATTGATTTCATACATCATTCCGGGTGTATTAGGTAAAACAATTACCGGATTCAAACAGACAAGTGTGTTGACTACAGAAACACTTACCTTCGACGGACTTACAGGTACTGTAATATATCAGGGAACTGCGAATAGTTATGTGATTGAACCGGTTTACGAATCACACGATTCACACGATGCTCATGGTGGTTCAAGCAATGCCGGTGGTGGTGCAGGTAGTGCTGAATAACTCCCAACCGAGTAAGTTGAATGAATTATCCAAATTAAAAAGTAAAAGTGATGAATAGTAAATTAGTAATATTATCCTTACTGTTGGCTGGTGCATCAACTGCGATGGCTCAAAGCAACGGCGCCAAAGATAAATACTTCTCTGAAAGATTCAAAGATAATATCTTTATCAGCGTTGGTGCGGGAGCTCAGTTGAATGTGAATCCTGACAACTTTGATTATGGCTTCGGACATGCCATAACTCCCCAGATTCATCTGTCGGTAGGTAAACTGTTCAACCCAACATGGGGTGTTCGTTTCCAGGCTGCCGGATTGTGGTCTACCCTCTATTCCAAGTACGGAATGGTGAGTGGTACTTACAATGAAATCAAGAATAAGCACTATCTAACAACCCGTATCGATGGATTGTATAACATCACAAACGCCATTGCGGGTTACAATCCCGATCGTTTGTTCACTGTTTCTGCCTTTGCCGGTCCTGGTCTTACTTGGGCTAAAACATTTGGGAAACAAGATGATTTCAATGCTCTGATTAACGGTTCAGTTGGTTTGATGGGACAGTTCAATGTGAACAAATACCTTGATATCAATATTGAAGCACGTGGTGAAGTATCTCCTTCTATGTTCGGCAGCAAAAGCAGTGCATACACTGACGGAGCTGTATCATTGACAGCAGGGGTTACTTACACATTTGGTGGCAAAAACTTCGTATCATGCAACTCTATCGTTGATACAAAATCAATCAATGATGAAGTAAACAGATACAGAAATGAATTGGCTGCTGCTCAACAAGAGTTGGCTGCTGCTAAGAATGCTGCCGGCAGAGTAGAAACTGTAACCAAAGAGGTGGTTAAAGAAGTTCAGGTTCCCGGACCTCGTGCTATCTTCTTCCAAATTGGTAAAACCAAGCTTAACGACCAAGGTAAAGTTAACTTATTGTTAGCTGCTAAGGCTATGAAAGCTAATCCTGACAAGAAATATAAGATTGCAGGATATGCAGACAAAGCTACAGGAAGTGCTCGCATCAACCAGAAGTTAAGCGAAAAACGTGCTAAAGTGGTTTATGATGCTCTCGTAGCAGAAGGTGTTAACCCCAACCAGATGGAAATCATCGCTAATGGTGGAACAGATAACATGTTCTATAACAAGAAAGAACTTAACCGCGTAGTGATACTTGAATAATTATTTTATTCTATCATAATAGAAACGGAGTACTAATTAGTGCTCCGTTTTTTTTGTATCTTTATTAAAAAATATATATTTGCAAAAAACAACCTTTAGCGATGAAAAAAGACAGAATTCAATGGATGTGCCTGCTAGCAAGTTGCGCCATCCTCAGCAGTTGTAGCAGCGTTGCACTTACAGGGCGTAAGCAACTCATGCTAGTATCTGACGAGCAGGTGATGAGCCTGAGTGAACAAAGCTACACCGATTACATGAAAACAGCTACCCTTTCTACCGACAAAAAAAATACCGAAATGGTAGTACGTGTAGGTAAGAAAATAGCCAGCGCAGTAGAGACCTATCTCACATCACAAGGTCGCCAGACTGACATAAGTGGGTTTGCGTGGACTTTCAAACTAGTGAAAAATGCAGAAGCCAATGCATTTTGCTTGCCCGGAGGTAAAATTGTAGTCAACGAAGGCATCTTACCCATTACTCAAACGGAAGAAGGGTTGGCAGTGGTTCTGGGACACGAAGTGGCACATGCCGTAGCCAAACATTCAGCAGAAAGACTCAGCCAGCAAATGGTCATGCAATATGGCGGACAGGCACTCGATGTGATCCTGAGCGGTAAAACGACACAAACCAGGCAGCTAGCTCAAACAGTGTATGGATTGGGGGCGCAATATGGTGTCATGCTCCCTTATTCGCGTGCCAACGAAAACGAAGCCGACCAAATTGGCCTTATCTTCACTGCCATGGCCGGTTACAACCCGCAAGCTGCCGTATCCTTTTGGCAACGCATGTCTGCACAAGGGACACAAAAAGTACCTGAGTTTATGAGTACGCACCCTTCAGATGCTACTCGCGTAAGCAACATTCAGAAGCTCATTCCCGAAGCAATGAAATACTATAAGAAATAAAAAAACATCTATAAAGAGAAAGCTCCCCACCGGTTTTTCCGTGTGGGGAGCTTTTTAGCACCTAATAAAACGATTCTATCCGATACTTATTTAGCCTTCAAATCCCATTTCACGAAATACCCACCAGCTAGAATCTTATTACGAATTGCATCCGGATTAGCGTACTTGGGACATACTCTATCTGCAATAACAGAATAATCTCCATAACGCTTAGCAATGCGTAGCATAGCAGGATATATTTTCCCTTCACAAGGGAATTCTAGCATCATTTCATCTAATATAGCTAAATCATTCAATTTTTTATCCTCGTTAGAGAATGGGCGGTTAGCTAATGAGAACACACCTCTAATACCTTTATCAGGATACTTACGGTTACCTATGGCGGTTACAGAAGTCCATGCATCCGTAAATCCGGGCCACGTAACACCTCCATTAGGAAAAGTTCCATTTACTCCCTGATTAATCAATGCAGAAGCTTCAGCTGTACGGCCTAACTGGTTCAATGCCTCAGCCAACATAAAGTAAAGTTCACTACCTCTATAAATATAAATGTGTACATCATCTTGATACGCATTCGTGCGAACAGTGCTTCCAGAAGGACGGAATTTTTGTATATACCACTGGCCCGCACTATTTTGGTTAAAAGTCACCCCCTCACGCCTATCAGCACTCGAACCTCCCAGCGGATTAAAAGAAGTGTCTGAGAAACGTTCTCTGCCAATTTCAGAAGGAGCTAACAAATATTCATTGGGATAATCGGTTCCAAAATGTCTCAACAGATCATTCGTTTGGTTTTGGGTATAGTCATACATAATAGCTGAAACGGTTTCTTGAGCCATAGGATTTGCACTGTTCCATATTGTAGCATATGCACCTGCCATTTTATCATTACGCATCCAACTGGTGGCATCATTAACTGTACTGCCAAATTTTTCATTCATGGCATTAAGAATTAAATTGACCGTTTTTTGGTAATGACCGCTCCACAAACAAAGTTCTGCATAAAGTGCAAAATATTCAGGTGTCATGTAGTCCCAATATCTATATTCACTCTCGGCGGTAGTTGTATTAGGATCCAACCATTCCTTCCATGAAATAGTATGTGTACCATCTACCCCGTCAAATCCGAAATTCAAGAGATCTTTGCAAGCTATCACTATCTCATCGAGAGTCTTTACGGGAAACTGAGACAAGTCTTTTCGTTCCCTCATGGGATCATCAAACCATACCGCCTCACCATATATTTTTCCTAACGTGAGATAAATCCATGCCTTCACACGTAGAGTTGAGCTTATTAAAGCTTCGTAATGACTTTGGTCCATAGAAGACTGATGCTCTTTTTTATAATCATACAATTTAAACAAATAATCATTGCAAGCTATAATCACATCATAATAAGCAGCCGGATCAGCATATTTGTTCCCATTTAAGTCAGTTTCATAATTATACAAACTAAACAGATCACTCGATGCATTGTTGGTAGGTTCCAATAACTCCCCGCGAGTATCAGTCAAGTAAATCGCTTTATCTCCTATAGCCTGCACTTTTGTCATAATGCCGATGTAACCGGCATACATTTCACTCTCTTCAGAAATATACTTCGTATGATCAAGTACATTATCAGTATCTACTTCAAAAAAATCAGAGCACGATCCTAAAGTCATACCTATTAGCAACGTTGCTATTTTTAATAAATTACGTTTCATTTGCTATTAGAATTTCAAGTTAATACCTAATTTTACAGCCTTTGGCTGCATTTGTTTTGCATAATCAAATCCTTGCATCGCATCACTATATGAATAAGAGAATTCCGGATCCAATCCCAAATATTTGGTTGCAGTTACTAAATTCTCCCCAGTCACGTAAATCTTACCCGAACGGAAGAAATTCAGCACCATCTTATCAAAACTATAGCTAAAGGTTATATTCTTCATTCTCAAATAAGAAGCATCTTCAATCCAACGGGAAGAAAAATCATTATTTCCTTTAGGATCGCCCCAGGCAGCTCGTGGGACATCAGTTACTTGTCCTTCCACATTCCAACGATTAACGACAGATACACTTTGATTTCCTAGGTTAGAAAGTGACTCCAAGTTTCTTCTAACCCCGTTATAGGCATCATTACCTTTAGAGTAAGAGAAATCGACAGACAATTCAAAACCTTTATATCTAACACTAGTAAAGAGACCACCGAAATAGTCGGGTGAGGCCTTACCTAAAGATACCCGATCTTTGTAATCAATACGTCCATCTCCGTTTTGATCAACATAATGAATATCTCCGGCTTCATAAGCTCTTCCGCTACTGTTTACCAAATTGGCTTTAGTCGCAGCCGCTTCCGTTGTGAATACACCTAAAGCTTGATAACCATAAAAATGAAAAGGTTCTTCACCAACTTGGGTCAATAACTGAGCCCCGTCGCTGTACTCTTGTACAAGCTTATCAGTCCCTTTTAACTGATTCACCTCTCCTTTGTTGAAAGCAATATTTCCTCCAACAATCCATTCAAAATCACGTAAATTCACTAATGATGCTTGCATGGCTAATTCCACACCTCGGTTGGTAATCTCACCGCAATTATCGTAATAAGACCCTGTTCCATATACTGATGACAAAGGCACATTAAAGATAACATCCGTAGCTTTATTCTGGTAAACATCAATAGATAGATCAACTCTATTGTGTAATGCCGATACATCTAAGCCTAAGTTAAGTTGCGCATTCTTCTCAGGTTGCAGTTTAGTATTGGCTATACCTGCACGAACAATGCCTGATATATCTTGGTAAGGTGAACTCTGATAATAAAATTTTCCATAATTGGAGGAATAACGGCTGTTGCCCGTCAGCGCATATTCGGCACGCACATTCAAGCGATTAATTAATGTCGAATTAGTCAGCCCTAGCCAAGCCTTCCCAAGCCATGTCAGTCCTACTGAAGGATACATCGTAAAATAATCACCGTAAGTACCTACCGAAGAAGATCCATCCACACTCATATTCACAGAAGCCTTTATCATTTCATTATATGTATAATCAGCATGAGCATAGAAATTCATCCAGTTCCATTTGTCACAATAGCCATAAAAATAACGTCCGATACCTTGAGTATTTCCTAGTGTTTGATAGAAGTCATTCGGTGTATTTCTTCCCACGCCGGCATCGTATTCATAGCTAGCCATTACTGCCTGAGCACCGGCAATTGCATTCAGTGCATGTATCCCATTAAACACTTTCTTGTAATTAGCATTAAAGTTATAAAACATGTTGAATGTTTCTCCGATACCATTCTTCACGGAATTCGAAGCTTCACCATATTGATCAAAGAAAGGTAAGATACTTTTATCAGTGACCCCCGGAACAAACATACGTTCGTTATTGTAGTTATAATAGAGTCCCAAAACTCCTGTTAATGCTAGCTCTGGCAAAGGCTTATAAGTAAGCCCTACCTTCACATTAACATCGTATTGGCGACTATGTGCATCGAGTGTATTGATTAACGCCAGAGGATTACTAGTTGCAAAATCCATATTGGTACAGTTACCATAATAATAAGTTGAATAACTGGCCAGTTTTTCTCCGTTGGCATCCATTTTATTAGGGCTTAATAAAGGGGATTGCTTGTAAGCAGCCAGAATAGGATTTGTGCCTGACACCATCCCCTGATCTTGATAATCACCATTCATATAAGCTAATCCTACCGTTGCAAACATTTCCACCTTTTTACTAATCAAAACATTAGTATTCAATTGGGTATGATAGCGTTGTTGCGTTGTATTCTGAATCAACCCATCTTCTCCTGCATAGCCAATAGATAGGTCATACTTAGCAATTGCATCCCCACCCTCTACTCGGAACAAATTATCGGTAACAAAACCATTGCGATAAATTACATCTTGCCAATCTGTTGCATTATTATATAAATAAGCATACTTCCCATCAGGATTATTCAGAAATGGAAAATTTGAATAAAAAGTTTCCATATTATCAAAATAAGTCATTCCCACATCTGATAAGTAAGATTTGTAATCAGTTCCCTTCAGCAAAGGCATGCGCTTATCATTCCAAGTCACTCCATATTGACCATAAAAACTAATCTTCGTGTCTAGGTCATTCGAATTAGCTCCGTCCGTCTCAATGAGAATCACTCCATTGGATCCCAACGAACCATACATGGCTGCCTCCGCTCCTTTCAGGATCGTGATGTTTTGTATGTCTTGAATGTTATATGACTGGAATATATCGCGCGTATAGCCGTTAAATAATTGCGACTCCCTGCTATCAGGTAGATATGGCACACCATTAATTACTACCAATGGGGCATTGTCTGCTACCAAAGAACGAATACCACGCATATTCATGTAACTACCTTCACCAGGCATACCACTAGCGCGAGTCACTTTCAATCCGGCTACTTGTCCGGCTAAAGCCCGGTCTATTTTCATGCTTCCCGGCACAAAATCCTTTTTAGATATATTTACAGCAGATGTATGTTCGACCTTATTATCTTCTACTCGAAAAGGTAGAACACCTGCTTCGTTGTATTTTTTTCTACTTTCGGGAATCATCATAATTACTATCCGTTGGCGTCCCTTTATCAACTGTGACACCGGATAATACCCAGGCGCCCACACATTAATGCGTTCAGCCTCTTTTAGCGTTTCAACCGCAAAAGTACCATCCTCACCAGTTGTAACATTTTCCGTACTGGTTATGGTTACAATAGCCCCTTTTATCGGTTCATTCAATGACGATAAAATTTTACCGTTTATTCTCTGCTTTTCTTGTCCGGCAGCATTCATTACCGGCAGGAAAAGCAGTAATGAAATAACTATAGTTTTTATCTTTTTCATATCACTTACTTGAATATTTAGTAACAGTTTTTAGTCGGTTTCAGGCACCAATGATGGAAACAAGTTTTTCCTCCGGTCACCTTCTTGCCGTTGAACGTAATCAAAACGGATTTGGCTTGATCACCCTCTATTTTCACCACACCAATTTTTCCACCGTCACGATCATAATTCGACTTCTTACTATTGGTAGCTTTACTCAAATCGTATCCTTCCGGATAACCTTGTCCACCTCTATCATAATGAAAGGTAGTAGAGGTTAGCTGTGAAGCTGTAACGGTTGACACAAATTCTGTGTCAAAAAACACATCCAGATCATGGCCCAGTTTTTGTTCGAAACCCAGACAAAGGTCATATTCACCGGGAGGAATCATATAAGGAGCTGCAACATACGTACCATCACCGTTATCTTTAAATTTAAGCGGTGTAAAATTAAGAGTAAATTCCTGAATGGTCGTATTTTCTAATTTATACCTTAAAACCCTGTTTTCAATCTCAGGGAATCCACCTGCCGGCCATCCCGACCATGCTGTAACTTTCGTTTCACACTTGTCAAAAAGTAAGTTTTCACTTGCAAAATAACGCGCCTTATCGTCAGCCGAAAGAAACTCATACCATTTAAAATAATCTTTTACCCTATAAATCAATACATTGGTTGGAATCTTCATCCACTTCACATGATACGCAACTCCGTTACTCATGGGTATGGGGTGATCCACATCCACTTGCTGTATAGTAGTGCGCCATTGTTTATCAAACACGGAGATTAAATCAGTGTTATCTTCAAAATCAGTTTTCGTCATTTTTTTATTAAAAAAGGCAGCTTGAAATATCCAGTTTTCCATTACAGAGTCAACCCTTGTCATATTCCATTCCTTAAGACTCGCTTTGGCAACCTCAAGCGCTTGCCTGATCACAGTGTTCGAAGGGATTAGCATAGTAGCTGTTAACGATTCAGACATCAAATCAAATTTTTGTGCAGCAAAATATGGATTGGTAATAACAAACACAGAGTCATACACTGTACTACCTGTGTTATCAACGCCAATAGGCTTACTTGCATTTCGATCAAAAACCTTCGTGTTTCTGGATGTAATCATCTCCCTAAAGATTGAATATTCCTCGCCTAAATCCTCGATCATTTCATACATAGATTTAGGAGACGAGACATACGATTCAAGTACATAAATAAAGCCATTATTTACTTTCACCACCTTCTTCACCTTGGTACCATTGAAAGCAATGGTTACCTTACCATCATCTCCTTTAACTTTACTAACATTTAAATATTTGCCGTTCCACATAAGCACCCGCTGTCCGTCAGTCAAATTCGCTGGTGAAAGCGAAACGTCGGCCACGTGAGATTTAGCCAAATATTCTTTATCATCCGTTGGTGTGGTGGTATCAGCAGCTATGGCTTCATTGTCGGCTACGAGCAAGGTGTAAACCTGCTCTCTCTGAGCCATTGTTTTGACCACACCCGCTTCCTCAAATAAGCCGTACATAGAACTCAATGTTTTTTCTAACTTCATATAATCGGCTGCAGTGCCTTGTGCCACTGAAATTTCGGTATTATTTATAACCTCCTCCTGTTGAGAGAAGTGTGTATCCCAATTATCACTACAAGCTGATAAACATCCTGAAAGCAACATAACCGGAACTATTTTTTTCCATGCATTCATAGTCTTATTCATTTATCGGTTCAAACAATAAGTAATCAAGTTGGATGCGGAATTTGGCATGTGTGCTAGCCGCCGGATCCATTACTACTATTTTCAGATTGTGTTTTCCTGTTTTAGTAAATTCAATCTGGTCGTAAATCACAGCATCATATACATCCAAGACATTGGTTGTGATAGATGTATATGGGGCTGCTGTCACTGCATTATCATTGTCAAATGTAAATTTCATCTGTCCCCCATTACTGCCTTCAGTCATATTTCTGATAAAGTTCATGGAAGTAGCGTAACCCATTCGTAAAGTCACTTTGTATTTTCCTGCTACAATGATAGGTGTTTGCATACTGATAGAGCCCGTGTATCCTATATTCAGAATCAATTGATCATTATACATGCATTTGGTCCAGTTATTTCCTGTTTTCACAGTGAAATAATCAACGTAGTTGTATGATGACAGACTTCCTACGCCAGAAGGCGAAACCTCTACTTGGTAGCATGACACATTAGTTGCTTCTGTGCGATATTCATTGGTTGCATTAGCCGTTTGAAAAATTTGTCCAGAAGTCCCTTTAGCTGCGACATACGAGCCTAATTCCTGAAAATTGCAAAGATCAAAGAAGACAGTTGCTGGTTCTTCGGAAACAAAAACAGGCATCCATCCATCAATCTCGTGCACCAGTCCATTCTTTGCCTGTACATCGGATGTACGTTCTATAAACCGAGCACGTATGGACTCACCACCCTTATGATTGATGTAATAATTGTCGTCGGCTTCCAATGATACTTTAAAGACATCATTACCACTCATCGTTCCCCAAATCTTACTTTTGCCATCATCAAATTTCTGCAAATCAGCTAAGCCATAACTTCCTTCCAAAACATGATAGGCTACATACCTGAACAATTCATTTTCGCTATTTTTATAATCGGCTGTTGCACCCAATTTAGCAACCAGGTCACTAACTGATTGAACACCATGCTCTCTGAACACCGCATCCGTTACAGCCAAAAAGGTATAGTTGCGTTTTTGCCTGGTTACCACACCGCTTTCATTCTTTACATCCACATAAACGGTATTCAAGCTATCTTTCCATCCGGTCATTTCGAGTGCATTTTTCATAATAACATATTTATTTTCCATCGCTACTCGCTCATACACCGTTTCCACTAATGGGCTTAACACAGCGTTTAGCACATATACATATCCGTTAGAAACTTGTATGCCCGACTCCTTAATGCGTGCTTCCTTGTTTATATACAAAGAGTTTATCCCTCCTTCTGATTCTGATGAATCATCAAAATAAACGGCCAAATGATCGTCTGACAAAGTTTTGTCTTCTAACTTACCTCCTGCTAGCAACTGATCAAGTCCAATCGAATCAGCGATGATGTGATACTGCGCCAAGTTGCGAGCATAGTCTTTCCCTAATTCCTGAATAGAGTCGACTCCTTTCTTATCATAGAAAGCTTTCACTGCATCATTATCAGGTGCAAATACAGTAAACGACTGACTCGCCTGATTCACTGCATTAAACAAGTCGGCATATTTTAGAATTTTAATCCACTCCGCAAAAGTTTCCGGTCGTGTTTCCATGTACGAAGACACAGGGTTTACTCCGTACACCTGGTAAGTTGAATTTTCGTACGGATCATTACAAGCACAAAGTGTGATAAGAGCCAGTACACATATTTTTAATATATTCTTCATAATCATTGCTTATTGATTCGTTACATCATAATATGGATTCTGCTTCAACAACTCGTTCGCCTCCAATTCATCTTGGAATATAGGAAGATACCAAGCATATTCATTCTTCAATACCGACCTCAACCAGCTCTGGCTGGCAGTCTTATTGTTTGCTATCACCATTTGAATAAATTCATTCTTATACTTGTAGTTCTTGCTTTTACCCAAACGCATCAAATCATACCAACGTTTGCCTTCTGCTGCCAACTCCATGTCGCGTTCATTCAGTACATACTTAAGCATAGTCAGTTCATCAGCTTCTTGCAAGTTTATAGCAAGTTCTGGCAAGTTGGCACGTACGCGTATCTGATTTATGATTTTTAATGCAGCCTCCCAAGAGTCGGCCCCTTTCCAGATAAGTGCCTCGGCCTTCATCAATAATACATCGGCCATACGATAAATGATAAAGTTAGCATCCTTATTGGCACGCACAGCATTCACATCATCTACCCCCACTCCCTGATACTTCCAAACATAAGCCAGCTCGGCTGTTTTATAATCGTCTGTACTAGGCACGTATGCACCATATAAGCTTCGTACGGGATTCTTTCCTTCCAACACCTCTTCCGTTTCCTCAACCAAACGTTCTTTCATGGCTGTTGTGTAGAGATAAATCGAACTAGCTTGCAATTGATAATAATTTGACGGACTGTTTGATGTTTGCCCATAAGTAGCATAATCCCAATTCAATTCAAAGATCGATTCATTGCTATTTCCGGGATAAAAAACAGTAAACCAGTTTTCGGGAGAGCTAATAAATACCGGACGAAACGAAGCATTAGCCTCTATCAATTTATTTGCATAAGTAATACATCCGTCATAGTCTTCCATCCACAAACAAACATCAGCCATAAGCGCATATAAACTCCATTTAGTAGCACGTCCTTTATTAGCCCATACTTCGTCATAGCTTTCTTTGGCAGCATCCGTATCCAGAGCTGTTTCAATATCTTTTTTAATTTGCTCTAAGATTTCGTTTTCGTTTGATTTGGCTACTACGTAAGGGGCGGAGTCATCTACATAAGGCGTCAAAACCAAAGGAACTTCCTTAAAATTGCGTACGAGGTAGAAATAAGTTAGCGCCCTCATAAAATAAGCCTCTGTTTGGTGAGACTTCATGGATGCTTCTTTGTATGTTTCATCCACTCCCAGTACCGTTGGAGCATAGTTAATCACCGAATTAGCCATGTTAATAACTTGGTAAAAGGCCTCCCACTTGCAATACGAAGAATTGGCCACTAGCTGAAAATCTTGAATTTTACTTCTAGCTCCCACGAAAGGAGTGTAAACCGATCCTCCTCTAAGTTCTCCCCAATCAATAAGATAAGGAATGGTGGTTCTCATGTAATAATATCCAGATGCCAATACTGCTTCCACATCCTCTTTGGATTTCCAGTAATCAGACGTCACCTGTTCATTTTTAGGCAGTACCTCAAGCCAGTCACTACAACTGCTCATCATCAATCCACCTGCCATTGTCAAAACTAAAAATATCTTTTTCATATGCGTCGTCATTAGAAGTTCATGTTTAATCCAACACAAAAACGTACCGAACAAGGCGTATTCGCATTATCCTTTGCCAGTGCACTTGCCTTGCTAGGGATAGACACCTCGGGATCTTGTCCCGTATACTCCGTCCATGTCAGCAGGTCATACCCTGTAACATATACATTCATATTGTTCAGCCCCCAGTTCCTGGCTATCTTTTTAGGGATTCGGTATGTAAGCGTCACTGATTTGAGACGCACATAAGATGCATCCTCCACAAAACGATCCGACCCCAAGTAGTTAAATCCTTCGTTATACAATGCACGAGGAATATCAGTAAGATCCCCTTCGTTTCTCCATCGTCTTAACACAGCGCGACTCTGATTGTCAGGTTTGTACATCGCTTCATTGCTCATACGCGCTGCATTGATAATTTTCTGTCCAAAACGTCCATGAAAAAACGCATTCAAAGACCAATCTTTCCAGCGAACAGCCAATCCGGCTCCTCCCGTCAAAATAGGCATGTAATTCCCTAGGTACACAATATCATATTCATTCACTACACCATCGTGGTTGATATCCTCATAAATAGCATCACCCGGATAAACAGTTGATGATCCATTCTTCATTACAATAGGTTTCCCCTGCACATCATTCATCACGTTTCCTTCCTTGTCACGTGCATAAGTAGCCTCTTTGTTCTGATACACACCTTTATATCGATAGCCATAGAATGACCCCAGCGGACGGTTTTCTTCCACTCTAATCGCATAGTTTCCATTACCAAACGAGTAATTCTCCTGCGCTATGTTATCAGGCATGTCTGTTACCTCGTTGGTATTGCGGCTCAAATTGACATAGGCCGATACATTCCAGTCCTTCTTATCGACCAAAGTAGCATCCGTACGAAACTCCCAACCTTTATTAGTCAACTCTCCCGAATTGAAAAACTTAATAGAAGTATACCCCGTTGTAGATGGCACTTCTACGTCTTTTTGCAACAGATCTTTCACATACTTCTGATAATATTCGAAAGTAAATTTGAGCTTTCCGCGGAAAAATCCTAAATCTAAACCATAATTATACTCCGTTGATGTTTCCCATTTCAGATTATCCAATTGCATGCGTACTGGGCGTATTGCTGCCATGTTCATGTATTCGCCCAACGAGCTGAATGCTCCCAGATAAATTGACGCACCACTAGGCGCATTACCACTCTGTCCCACACTAAAACGTAGTTTCAATTCATCCAGCCAATCATGTTTTTTCAAGAAAGATTCATTATGTACATTCCAAGAGATACCCACACCCGGGAAATACCCCATACGGTTTGATTTACCCATGGCTGAATTTCCTTCCATATTTACAGATCCCTGCAAAACATATCTTTCCAATAAAGTGTAGTTTAACAAGCCAATACTTGATATACTTCTCACTTCAGAATCACCAGAGCCGATACTCTCGACTGAACTTCCCACGATAGGGTCAGATAATCCCGACGAGGCATTTCCAGATGTACTGCTTGAGTAGCTGGATTTTTGGGTTTGCGATGTTCTTACAAGTAAGTTAGCTATTAAATTATGTTTTCTGTTCCAATCTTTAATAAAGACTAGCTTATTCTCTGTCTGCAACGAAAACTGATCAGAAGTAGCATCAGTGCTTTGATTAGCATATTTACTGGTCCACACCACTCCCGTAGCCACTTGCGGCAGGAACATTCTGGTTTTAGTAGTACGCATGTTCATGGAAGCCCATCCTTTGTACGAAAGACCTTTCAGCAGTTCATAATCCATACGGAAAGTGATCTTACCCTCACGTTGCATCGTGTTATTTTTGCTTTCTTCAGCCATAGCCACCGGGTTGAAGTTCTCCTTGCCATTAAACTCCCCTTCGAAATCACGTGTTTGATACGAGAAATACTGATTTGTTTTTTCACCGTTTTCATCCAGCCAGAAAGGTGATTTATTAGGCATTTTTGTAAACGCCTCACTGCGCACATTAGCCCAGTTGGCATCCTTATCCGTTTGCGAATAAGAAAAATCGGCACCAAATTTCAGTTTCTTCGAAAATTGATAATTAATATTCAACGAACTATTCAAACGTTTTAGTCCCGTTCCTATCGTTGTACCACCATCAGACAAATATCCCAATGACAAACGATAATTAGCTTTTTCACCACCACCGGACATAGAGAAGTTATTATCCCATGTTAACGCAGTTTGTCTTACTTCGCTCAACCAATCGGTATCCTGATTATATTCATCAAAATATTTCCATTCCTTGTTATATCCAATTTCGGGTGTATCGAAAAGTAGCTTCAAATATTTGTTCGTGCTGCCCATTCCTATGTAGTTAGCACTATTCCATATAGCTTCCTGCATCAACGCTACATACTCGTTACCATTTAGCATCGGTATGCTCTTGGGTTCAAATTTAGCTGTAAATTTGCTCGAGAAAGAAAAGTTAGTTTTCCCCATGGAACCCTTTTTGGTTGTAATCATCAGTACCCCATTGGCTCCTTTCGTTCCCCAGATAGCGGTAGCCGATGCATCTTTGAGTACTTCGATGGACTCAATATCAGTTGGCGCAATATTTAATAAAGCTCCCAAATCTTCGTTATTTGCCGTTGAAAAGTCAAAGTCCTCATCAATATTCGTCGTGTAAGGTACTCCGTCAATGACAATCAACGGTTCGGACGATGAGTTCAATGAATTGGTACCACGTATATGAATAGAGCTTCGTGCTCCAGGGTCGCCACCACCCGATATAATATCCACACCCCCTAATTTTCCTTGCAAGGCTTCTTCAACAGATGACACAGGCGACGAGGCAATTAAATCATCCATCTTTATCTTTTGCGTAGCTGAAACCTGTTCTTTCTGTGTTATACCCATGTCGTTTCGGTCAATGCGCTTAGCTACCACCGCTACCTCTTGGAGTGTTTCCACATTCGATTCCATCTTTACGTTCACCTGCTTCTGACCGGTATATTTCACCCTTTTAGTTTTCATTCCGATAAACGAATAAACCAGAGTTAGGTTTTTATCCTGCACAGGAATACTTAAATTATACACCCCATCCAGATTAGTGATAGTTCCCCCCACCGAACGGTTCTGACTATTCACTACATTGACGTTTACACCGGTGATAGGCTCTTCCATGCCACCAAAGTCCTCAGTTACTTTTCCGGACACCACCAGTCTTTGTGCATACGCTTCTAAGCCAGTTAGCAATAGCACAGCAACAAATATATATTTCAATAATTTTATATTCATATCGATTCAATTTATCATAGAACAGTGTCAATCAGATGGAAACATCCGTCTTTATAAGCAAACGGGAAATAAGAATATTTCGAGACCACATGCCCCACCCGGCTTTGTCCAGCCAAATTTACACTCAGGCTGCTGCCATTATCTGTATACATCAATCCGGCAACTCCCGACGTACGGAATGTTCCACTCTTCATTGCCGAACCCGGATACGGATAGGTTGTCATTACATTCAATTCTGAAGTCACAAAATAAGAACGAAGATACCTGCTTAACTCCAACACATTTACCGTTCCTTCAAGCACCCCATTCACAAACTTTCCATTAGTAATGCCCGGAATTTGCCCGGCGGTTAATCCGGCGTTTATTGCTTCATTAGTAGGTATAAACGCTGCGAAACGTCCAACCAATCCTTGTATGCTGGTACCACTAATCATACCTGCTTTCTTCATCAACTGAACAAAAGCATAATAGGGATAACGACTATCGTTGCAAGCGGCTAGTGCATGCTGCAAACCATCTGATTTATCAGCCTCAAACAGGGCATTGTTATTATACGTATATGCTTTACCATTAGTCCAAGGCGTTCCATTGTTGGTCACCTCTACAAAGGAAACAAAAGGATCTCCATTGTATTCAGGTTCTATACATTTATTAAAGAGAGCATTACATGTAATTTTGCCATCTTTTATAAACCAGTAATTGAAAGCTGATTGTAAAGGACACACCTGCGTACCCGTTGTTTTCAAAGCCCCCACTCCATTCACACTGTGCATATTTACAATGTCTTGCATGGCTCCACTACCCAAATTGCTCCAACCGTCCGTAGTTTGCGTTTGCAGCACATTTCCTGTATTATAATTCATTAGAAAAATGCCACTTGTTTCCATTTGCTGATTGGTAGGTATCAATACTGTAAAGTTGGCATCTTCGGATACCATTGAGTTCATGAGTGATGATCCGTCTAGAACATAAAGGTAATTGGCACAACTCTTATTACGAAAAGCCGGTCCGGCTACTGAAGCAAACAGTGGAGGAGTGTCCATACTGCTCATACCGTAAAAGGTTCCATTCACGCACATTACACGGTCTGCAATAGCCGATGTGTTAAATGAAATTTTCATACCATATTGATTCTTTAGTTTCCCTTTATCTATTTCTTCGGGAAATACCACTGACCCCCCATACACAAATTGATTCAACAAGTGTTTCATTACCAGTTGGTCAACGTCATTAATTGATTCGTAACCACCTTTATCCCAGAAATTATTGAAAAATTCATTCAACGCTTTGTTTGAAGGAGCAAACACGCTATACGAAACAGCAGCCAATGCTCGTACTGCTTGATACGAAGAGACAGGCCATTCCATGGCAATAGGAGGCAGAGATATTCCATGCTTGTGTAAGTATAAAGAGTCAACGCCTATTGATTTTCCATAGTCATCAGAAAGTGTTTTGTCATATTCGTAAGTAGAATATGTATCATACAAATTCAGAAACAAGGAATAATTATCCCGCTTCTCCATCTCCTTATAAATAGTCTCCAAAGGTTCAAGGACCTGATCTATTGTATAAATATAACCATTATCGGCAATGATGGCATATTCACTAACCGAAGCGTTTGACACGTTAAAACCATTATCACCTTTCCAAGTCGAGTTCGGATAAAAGTATTCATAATTCTTTTTTGCATCAATTCCTTTGGTTTGAAAGAAGTAATGAGAAAAAACGGGAATAAAGCGATCTAAATGATAAATAGTCATTTTCTTCCCAGTAACACCATCTATTTCAACAGTAGGTTTACTAGTGCTTCGTGTACGGAATTTATAATACAAGCCGGCTTCCACTAACTTATCCTCATCAGTTTCGGAATCACCATCCGGACGAAAATTCATCATTCTTTCTTTGTTATAAGAGTAATACAAAAGATGGAATCCTACAATTTTCTTCAGTTCTTCCGTTTCCACATCGTTTATTGAGGCATACCCTTTTTTCTTTAGATATGCACTAAACACCATATCATCCGGAGCCATAACGGTGAGTATACTCTTCCCCTCCATTAAAGGTCTGTAACCGGTTTTTTCTATGGCTTCAAGGAAAATTGTATAATTTCCCTTCTCCTGCAAAACCTCCCAAGCGCTGCCTTTGAGCCAGGCTGGTACTTCATAATGCTCAGCCATCTTGTCTTCACATCCTATTAGCGTCAACAGCGGAATGAGCAACACCCAAAGCATTTGTTTTGTGAGTGTCATGTTCTTCATAATTTTGTAGTTAATAAATTAATATGATTATTTGTAAGCTTCTGGATATTCGAGTGAGAAAGCATAATTTTCCAGATTAGTATAACCGTTGGATGCTCTTTTCAATGCATCTGTTGCATCATTTTTATTCAGTTTCCATTTGTCTTCAAACTCATCAGGCATTCCATCATTGTCTGTATCCAATGGTTTACTACCACTTTTAAAGTTTCCGGGACCACCCAGCGGAAATTGTGTAGTATTGGTTTCATTGCGAATGATGGTTCCCTTCTTTCCCAATGATGTTAATTCGTCAATGAGATAAGCATCCACTTGATCTCGTGCAGGTAAGGTTGCTCCTACATTCTGCACTACCCAGCTGTAAGCTTCTTCAGCTGTAGTCTGATCCGAGATGATAGGATGTAAAGTCGATCTTGTTTCAAGAAACGTAGGAGTACCTGAACAGTCGGTTGTTAGGTCAACCCGATTACCGTTCAGCATGCCATCTTTGTCATTATCATAATAATTACCCACACAATAGGTACGAAACAATTCATTTCCACCAACAAAAGGTTTAGTCGGTGTTACGTAACTAAAAACTATAGCCCCTGAGCCATCATCCATCCAGTTGCCACCAGGTCCGGTAATAAAATAGTTATTCTCAATCGTTGTCTCCGAAGGGCCTTCGGAATCTCCTCCCATGTTATAGGCAGCTCCATTACCCCAGTTGTATAATACATTGTTCACAAACTGATTCAATCCTTTTACTTTGGGGTTACGTGTTTTATTATCAATATATAAATTTCTAAATACAGTTACGCCTTCAGTTATACCAGTTTGCAAAAGTCCTCCACAAGAATGGTTCTGTAGTCCTTGTCCCAGAATAGAGTTTTGAATGGTAATATTTTGAGGAGCAGTTCCCTTTCCGTCACTGTTCACCGAAAAGTTCTCATCCTTTCCCCATGTAATGGAGCAGTGGTCAAATATGATGTTAGATCCATTAGCAATACCGCAAGCATCAGCTTGTTTAGAATATCCTGCTCCCATACGTATACGCAAGTAACGTACAATTGTGTTTGATGCCCCTGAAGCGGATACACGTCCACCATACAATACTACGCCATCGCCAGGAGCCGTATGCCCTAATATCGTTTGGTTGTTTTTAAGGACAATAGGTTCTGTGCCTAACTTTATAATACCTGAGACATCAAAGACAATCACTCTATATGACTTACTTACAGCATCACGAAAAGATCCTTTCCCTTCATCGTTCAAATTAGTAACGTGGTATACTTCACCATCACGTCCACCTACGGCATATCTACCGTATCCTTGAGCACTGGGAAAAGCCTTTAACTCGCCAAAACTAGGAAATTGTCCTTCTGTATTCGACGGAGGAGTCTCTACCTCATCATCATTATAATTAGGGTTAACCGGATTTGCTTCCGGTACCTGAGGATTTAAATCACCCTCACCATTTTTATCTACACACGAAGAAAACAGGAGTGAAAAACAGGGCAAAACGATGGCCCAACACATTCTCCTGAAAAAGGCTGTGTTTTTCATTATTATATACAATTAAAGATTAATAAAGATTACCGTTATCCAACACGGATTACAATAAAAAAAACGATTTAAAGAATAATACAATTATCTAACCGGTTTCAAACATCATAGCACTTATCATAGATTAGGATTAATTAATATTAGAACATAGTCAAATTTAAAGTATCGATCAGCGTACGAGGAATTATCGGTTTACTCCAATTCATAGAAAGGACTTCATGTGCGGAAAATATATCTTTCATAGCTGACACAGATTAACTTTTTTTAGTTCTCAAAAGTATATCCTTTTCAATTTAATAAGCATATTCATTTTGACTTTAGCGCTGTGTTTTTTGTCATTAAGTCTGTTTTATGCTAAAAAACAGGCTATTAATAGTCATTAATAGCCTGTTTATCGTCCTATAGGTTTTACATTTAGTGTTTAACCTGTCTCATTTCCGCAAACTAAACATCAATCACTTCACCTGCTTTTTTATCCAAAGCATGTGCCCATATTCCGTATCATCAGATGTCCAGTGTTCATTAATGGGAGTAATCAAAGCCTCCTTGGGTGCCTGAATCAGGTTGTACACCCGATAACTGGTTGTGGGCGGACACACATCATCATTAAATCCCCAGGTGAGATACGTGTTGCAACGAACAAATCGTGCAAAGTTCACCACATCATAATAAGCCAGCGTCTTCACCTTTTCCGGAGTCAGCATGTTTCTCATGCGGTTAAAATGCGGATACCCTCCGGTACCCCACAGGTAGCCTGCCATGTCACTCAGAGCCGGATGATTGGCCACACACGCCGTTACACGCTCATCCAGTCCCGCCGTTACAAGCGCCAGCGCACCTCCCTGACTACCACCTTGAGCAATCACATTCTTTCCATCCCATTCGGGTAGCGAAGTCAGGAAATCAACCGCACGCACACAAGCCAGATACACCCGCTTCATATAATAATTATCTTTATCGTCCAGGTTATTGGTCAGATACCCATTCTCCGCCCCGTTGAAAGCGCGGCTCACCTCAGCAAAATCATCCTCACTCATCTCAGGATTCAATCCATGAATCTCCATCTCCAGGCGTATTAAACCATTCTGAGCATAATAAATACGTTTCATGGGTTCTTTGATTGTCTTGATTCCGGCACCCGGCGGACAAATTACCACCGGATACTTACCGGGCTTCACCGGCATGGTAAGATAACCGTATACCGCCTGCTTCTTGTTATTCACATACAGCTTTACCAAGTAACAATTCACCTCATCCGAACTGTACTTTTCTACTTTCTTCATGGTAAACGTCAGCGGATACTGAGCCAGTTCCTCCTTAGCCCTTTTCCAGAACTCCGTAAAATCGGCCGGCAATTGAGTATACGGTTTCAGCTTCTCGGGTGAGAATCCCACCTTCACATGATGTTTGTACGTCTTGCCATCAGCCACAGCAGTCAGCCTGCAATCCAAAAATCCGGGCTCCTTCATCGTACCCAACGCAATGACCCCTCTACCATTTTTCAGCACCAACTTTCCCTTGTCATGAGCAGGCAGCATGTCATATCCCAGTTCATAACTCACCTCCACATCTCTCGGAATACCATATTTGTAAAACTGTATTTCCATCTTAGCTTTCTCCCCTGTTTGGTAAAGCCAATCGGCCTTGTCGGGCACAGTTACCCAAAGCACATCACTCCGGTAAGGATAATTTTCGGCACGGGCCAACGTTACAAATTGGATGCCTACAAAAAGTAATAAAAGCAAGCGCATTCTCTGTGTCATAATTACATCTGATAAATGGTTATTATTAGCATACGCTTACAAATATAAAACATAAATAAAAGAACCAACAGAAACTCAGACTAAAAAGTGTAATTACACCCTTACTTGCTTTGCTTCACGAAGAATTCTGTCATCTTTTTGAAAGTAGCCTCATTGAAAGTCACCGGACCGTGCTGACCGCCCGGAACCGAGATAAACTCCTCCAACAAGCCCTTTGCTTTCAATGCATCAGAGAAATAAATACTCTGGCAATTAGGCACTACCGTGTCGGCATCTCCATGAATCACTAAGAACTTCGGATCCTTCACATCCAGATAAGTCATCGGATTAAGCAACGCCAACATCTCCGGATGATCGGCCGGAGCACCACCTATCAGAGCAGCCTCGGGTGAATCAGCACCCTTCGTGGTGTTGCAATTCTCCATGCGCGTCATGTCAATAGGGCCAAACCAGTCGACCACTGCATCTACATCACTGCTAAAAGAACCGTATGCTCCCACACTGCCCTCTATATCTACCGTAGTATTGCCCACCGTATAAGCTTTCACTCCATTGGTTGCCCCTGCCAGTGCCGACAGATGACCGCCCGATGAGAAACCGGTGATACCGATAAACGACGCATCAATTTTGTATTTCTCCGCATTGGCACGTATGAAGCGTATGGCCGCCTTCACATCATTAATCTGTGCCGGGAATTTGGCATCTCCACTCGACCGGTGATTGATGCTTATCACTGCAAAACCACTCTCAAGCAACGGCTTCCCCATGGCCTGAAAAGCCATCTGCTTCATGTTATTGGCAAACCACGCACTACCGTAAATCAGCACCACCGCTTTGTAAGAAGGCTGATTGGTGTCCGGCAGCACAATGTCCAGTTTGTGTCCTTCTAAATCATCATCGGCATAACTAACATTTGTCCATTGCGTTTGCGCAAAAGAACCGGCACATATAAAAAGAGCCGCAAAAATCAGGATAAAGTTTTTCATTCTTCTTTAGTTAACATGTTATTTTATTCCTCAAATGTACTCATCTTCCCGCAAACCGCTACCACCTCATGATACAAATCTTTGTGGTGAAGATACAGATTTGCCCCGTTAAGGCGTAAATAAACGGTAAAACGGAGCACTGACAAAAAGAAGTTCATTTCGTATTAAAAAAAGATGTATTTTTGTAGAAATACAACCTAATATTATTTATGATATCATGAAAAAACATCTGTTATTATTTTGTCTACTCCTCGCATGCGGCATGCTCCATGCTCAGGATATGAGTGTATTAACCTCTCCCGTTATTAATCCGAACGGCACCATCACCTTTCGCATCAAAGCACCTGCTGCCCAACGGGTGGAAGTGAGAGGCCAATTCATGTCGGGCACCGCACCGTTAATCAAAGGAACCGATGGGATATGGAGCGTTACCCTCCCATCACCCACAGCCGACATCTATCCCTACAACCTGATCATCGACGGAGTGGAAGTAGCCGATCCCGGTAACCCCCACATCTTCCCCAATGAAACCTTCAAGGCCAGTCTGCTCGAAATCCCCGATCCCAACGCACTCTACACCGTCAACCCCGTGCCCCACGGCAAAGTGCAGTATGGCATCTATCAATCGCACGTGTTGAATCAATACCGCAACGTACTGGTTTACACCCCTGCAGAGTACGACCAAAACCCAACGAAGAAATACCCCGTGTTCTACCTCATCAGCGGTACCACCGATACCGAAGAAACCTGGTTCAAGGTAGGACGCGCCAACACCATACTCGACAACCTCATTGCCCGTCAGCAAGCAGAGCCCATGATCATCGTCATGCCCTACGGCTACATGAACACCGGCGTCACACCCGGACCGTCGACCATGGCCGCAGCCGAGAAATATGTCACCTTCGCTCAAGAGCTTACCGAGTGTGTTATGCCATTCGTGGAACAGAACTACCGAACCATCAACGACCGTGACCACCGCGCCATAGCCGGTTTCTCACGTGGAGGCGGACAAGCCATGTTCACCGCCCTGCAGCATCCCGACAAGTTTGCCTGGTTAGCTTCCTACAGCGCATACCTCACCCCCGAATGCATGGACAAATACTTCCCTAACCTCGTGAAAGACGCCAACAGCTTCCAGATGTTGTGGCTCGGTGTAGGAACCAGTGACTTCCTCTACCAAGGAGTGATCGACAACCTCAATTACTTCAAGACAAAAGACATTCGGCACCAGCAGGTAATCCGTGAAGGCAGCCACACCTGGATGCACGCCCGCTTCTGCCTAGCCGAAACCCTCAAGAAAATGTTCCGCTAACGATCAGACTTCGCGAATGCTATAAAAAACGTACCCGATTTCTCCAAAGGCTCAGTTTGCCGGATCAATCGGGTACGTATTATTCCTCAATATAAATTCAAAGTCGATTAACGCTTGAACAGATGCGGTATAAATTCATTCAAGCACCTGCGCCAGGTTAGCCATTCGTGTGCCGTGCCCTGAGACACATACTCAGTCAGATTGATATTCATGTCGCGCAGAGACTTCACCAAAGCCGCTGTGCCCATATTTTCCTCCGTGCCGCTACCCAGGAAAAGATAGTTCACCTTCTTATTGAACGCCTTGGCATCCGCAAACACACCGTTGAACGCATCCTTCACATTCAGTCCGAAGATAGCACCGCTGAAAGCACCGATGTACGAGAACTTATCCAAGTTCGTCAGCGTAATGTCAAACGTCTGCTTGCCACCCCATGACAAACCCGCCATGGCTCTGTTTTCACGATCCGTATACGTACGGAACGTTTTGTCAATCATCGGAATCAAATCCTGTACCATCAGCGTGGCAAACGAAGCACCGTATAAATTACGTTCGGCATTTGCATCCTTGTTGGGGCGCGGACGGAAGCCCACTTCCACATCACCGCTTTCCATCACCACAATCATCGGCACACACTTACCCTCGGCAATCTGGTTATCCAAGATGTTATACATATACCCCTGCGTAGACCATCCTGTTTCATCCTCACCCATACCGTGTTGTAAGTAAAGCACCGGATAACGCTTCTTCGTATTCTTTTCATATTCGGCCGGTGTATACACTACACAACGGCGGAACTTCTGCTGGCTTTCCGAGAAATAAGTCACCGTGCGCACCTGTCCGTGAGGCACATTCTGCGTCCGATAATAATCTCCCTCCTTGCCTTCGGGTACCTCGATGCCACTCGCCATGCGGCTACAGCCAAAGAACGTGTTACTCATCGGGTCAATCACAGAGAAACCGTCCACCAGCAAGAAATAATAGTGGAACCCCACCACCAACTTATCCGTTTTAGCACTCCACCAGCCCTTTTCATCCTTCAGCATATCATACCGCTTGCCGCACACATCCACCTGCAAACGCTTCACATCGGGAGCGAACAGACGAAAGTAAGCACGGTTATCCTGGTCCAGACGAGGAAAATCACAACCGTGCATGTTAGTCGACGCCGGCACCGTACGCTCCATAAGCTCCTCCGCGGTAGGCAAGCCAACACCCAGCAACTTCAGCGCCTGCGCCGCATACCGTTGACCGAATATACGATAACCAGCCGCATCAAAATGCAAATGATCGAATGCACAGCTTAGTCCGGCCGACGAAATCACGTAACTGTTCGGAATCACCTCCGGCAGCGTCGCAATGATCGGATTCATCGAAGCACACGTCCCCCCGTGATCCGCATTCACCACCTCACCAGCAATCAACGGCACCTCCTGCCCACGCAGATTCAAGTCCGCCAATAAATTATCGTACACATCCTTCACCTTCAACGGCCATTCCTTTTCGCCCGTGTTCGACTCACCCTGGTGCATCAAAATCCCCTTGATTACCCCGTCCTTTTGAGCCAGCTTCGCCATCTCCACCAGTCGGGCATACGGATCATCATCATACGCCTTCAGCATCCCCTTCATCCACTCGGGTGCAGTTTTTATGTATTCCTTGTACTTATCCTTCTGAAACAACTCAATGCGGCAACCACCAATGGCTACGTGCACCACCCCTACCCGTACATTCTCGGGCAGATTCTCCACCATCGTACGGCCAAAGTAATCGGCAGGCCCCAATCCCGTACCCTTACGGCATAGCGGCGCCCTTGCCGGATACCATTTTCCTTTCAACCGTCCCACCTCACTGTTATCCACAGCAGATAAAACCTGGAAACGCGGATTCACAATAGTATCTTGCGCCTCATAACGGGCATTGCCCTCCATGTTCGACTGACCGAAACAAAGGTAAATGTAAAAATTAGGATCTTGCGCAAAAGACCCCACGCTCAGTAGCAGAGCGCAACATGCGATAAATAACTTTTTCATTCTTCTTTTTGATTAGACATAAGTATTTTACAGCTTCAAAAGTATCCATAAAAAACGGATCATCCGTTTATTCATGATACAAATACTTTTAGTGACGTTACATACTACTGTCTAACCAAAGAAACTACTCCGTTCCGTGCAACGTTCTGATGTGCGTGCTCATCTCCCCATTCTCGTTGATTTCAATCACCCGCGCACCCTTCTCCAGTATGCAGTACGAGAGGAATCCCGTTTTTCTCCCGTAACATAACTTGATACCCGCCAGGGAACCTACAAAATCATTGTTGTGATCATGCCCCACAAAAGTAGCCTTCACATTCTGCTGCTGCATGAAAGCAAAAAACAGCCCACTGTTCAGCAACGGCGAGCACACCTTCTCCGATGTATTTCCCACCGTATTCTTCTGCAAGCGCACATACTCATATTCCGGAACAGGAATATGGAAGAAAGCCAGAGCCGGCACGTTCCGTTTGTTCTTCGCGGCACTCCGGTTACTTTCCGCCACAAACCAGTCCACCTGACTTTTCTTTATCCAATCATAATACCCCAGCGTTGAGTCGTTGGTATACGCATGAGAGTCAAACAGAAAAAGATTCCAAGCCGTAGCATCCTCCTTTTCGTTTCTGACGGGCAACACACAGTTGCCCACCCCCTCTACTCCGCCGCCGGCGTTTGTCGTTACATTATACGGCCTCTTTGCTATAAAAGCCAACACATCCGTTGTGGGCACATCCGCTTCCGTATCGTGGTTACCAAACGTCACCGCAAAAGGAATCTTGCGCAACTCCACAGGAGCCAGCACACGCTCCCAACCTTCCAGCGCATTCTTTGAAACCACCACATCACCGGTAAACACCACCAAGTCGGGCTTCTCAGCATCAAGCACCGCATTCATAACCAACAGCGTACTATCGTTTTTCACCTCATACTTGCCGCCCACACTCCAGTGAACATCCGTAAACTGAACTATCTTAAAATTCCCCTTGTGCAATTTCAGCACAGGCCTGCCCGCATGCAGCAGCAGAGAGGAGAAAAGAAAACACAAAAAAAACACTTTCTTCATTTTCGCAATTTATTTAATATACTGCAAACATAACCTTTTGAATTATTTCAGCCACCACGTTGCATCAGTTATTTTTTCCTGTCCGCCAAACTGACTCTGCAAAGCCTCCTGCACATGAGTCGCATTGTTGTTGTATTCAGCCAAAGGATACATCCAGCGTTTGGGCACCTCCACTCCCTGCAACCTTCTGAAAGCCGGGTAGCCCGTTCTCAAGTGTTCAAAGAAAGGAGTCCACATCCCCTGAAAGAAAGAAGCGATATACTTTTGTTCAACGATCCGCTTTATCTTCTGTTCCGCATCTGGAGCCGCTGCCAAAGCCACCTTTTCAGACCCGATGTAATTCAGTGCAGCAGCCTCCGTCAGGTAACCCGCATAAGCAGGCACATAAGTCTCGTAAAACTTAAACGAAGCCTTAATCGCCTCATTGTAATGAGTGGCGGCATCGCCCGTTATCCATCCGCGAACCATAGCCTCCGCCAAGATCAGCTCCTGTTCACCATACCCCATTAAAATCTGCGGTTCATTGGTTGCACTGCTGTAAAAACGAGCGTGCGGCTTCGAAATTTTACCGGCCACAGCCTTCAGGTTAACCGTAGCATAAGGAGCCGCCGGATCCCCCCCGTCATAAGCCGTGAAATCATCCACAGCCAATCCCTTATCCTGCGCATTCTTGGTTTGCGTGCAGAAAGTGAACAAACGTGGGTCTTTCTTTTCGGCCAACAAAGCAATAAAAGTAGAATCCATGTACATGCCCGAACCAAATGAGCTACTGTTAAATTGCGGATAACGGTTACCTTCCTGATCAATGTACACCAACTGCGCATTATCGGCAGCCGAAGTCATCAACGGAGAAGCAGTGGCAATCGAAGCAAAACGCTGCTTGATGTCAGTCCCCGCATCACCCGCTCTTTTCGAAAGCGTCAATAACACCTTCAGACGAAACGCATTGATGGTTTTCCGCCAGCTCATCAAGTTACCATCAAAAATAATATCTCCCTCCAAAGCATCCTTTTCCGCCTGCAACAACTCATCAGCCGTCTGCAACTCAGCCAGAATGCCATTGAACACATCCTTCTGGGCATCATAAGCCGGAGCATACACACCCTCGCTCTCTCCCTTCAACGCTTCCGAATACGGAATATCGCCGAAAGTCAAGGTTAACTTGTAAAAATACCACGCACGAAAGAAATGAGCCAACGCCACATAACCCTTTGCATCAATACTTTCGGCCTCCTCCTGCATCTTGTTCACATTTTTAAGACTCGAATAATAAGAAAAAGAACCGCGCGTCCATTTATAAAACTGCTCACTACTCTCACCGTCCGACTGCACCAAGTATTTAGCAGCATACAATGGCGAAGTTGAATTCTCGCTAAAAGCACTCCAGCACACATTAGTCAGCAACAGCTGCGGGTGCGTTTCAACCACATTATTAGGATCCGTATTCATATCTCCGAAATTACTGCATGCAGACACCAGGATGAATACCAGTAAATAGCATATTTTTTTCATTTGAATTCCTTGTTATTGTTTAAAATTTAGCTGTAGCACTGATGCCTATGTAGCGTGAAGAAGGGTCCTGCAAGTCACCGTCAGTCGGCCCGAAGTCAGGATCCAGATAAGGCATTTTCTTCAAAACGAACAGATTATTGCCGAACAAAGTCACGTCAAGTCCTTTGAAGTGCTTCTTTCCAATCACGTTTGTCAGGTCATACGATACCGAAATTCTGCGCAGCTTCAGGAAACTACGTTTAAACGTATTGGCAAACTCCTCACTCTCCTCTTCCGTCACCGCTGCCCGGTACGGATAATTCTGACACCACGTCTGCCAGCTCACCGCCGTCGTATTCTCTTTATACGTGCGCGAGTCCGACGTAACATGACCGTTCACATCACGAACCAGCTCTCCACCGGTCACCACTACCCCTTGAGGCACATAAACCGGCTTACCCGCTGCATATTCAGCATCACGCCACGTAACAGAATTGGGATGCTTACCGGCCCACCACATTTTCTGGTGCGTAGTTGAAATCAGCGTTCCGCCTATCGCTCCGTCAAAGTCCACGTTCACCCTGAACTTATCAATCTTAAATACATTCTGAAAGCCAAAACGAACATCCGGATCCGCATTGCCCACTTTGGCCACATAACTATCCTTTATCGGCATACCGTTGGCACCCAGAATCAGTTTCCCATCGGCACTTTTCTGCCACACCGTAGCATAAATGGCATCCATGCGGTCGCCCACCTTCAAATTACCATATTTAGCCATATCGCCATACACCTCGGTCAACTTGCGGATGCTTGTAGTCCAGTTAGTCGTCAAACTCCACGAAAACTTTTTTCTTTTAATCGGCACAACACCCAGCACCAACTCCAATCCGTTTGTTTTGCTCACGTTTCCGTTTACCTTACGAGAAGTATATCCCGATGCCTCGGATATGGGCAAGTCAATAATTTGATTCTCATCAACCACATGATAATAAGTCAGCTCCAGACTGGCCCTATTGTTGGCAAATGAAGTCGCCAGACCCGCCTCATAAGACGTCGTTTTTTGCGGTTTGATATCCGAATTCTTTAAGGCAGAAGGATAACTCACCGACGGAGTAGCACCATAAAGCGTACTGTTTGAATACGTTGACACAATGCTATACGGATCCAGATCGCTCGAAACCACCGCCCATGAAGCATGCGCCTTCAAATAATCAATGTATTTAGGCAGTTTAATGTATTCAGATAAAAGAGTACTTACCGCTACCGACGGATAGAAATACGAGTTATTCCCCTTGGGCAATGTTGACGACCAGTCGTTACGCCCCGTCACCGTTAAGAAAAACGCATTGTACACATCCAGATTAGCCGTTCCGTACACACTATTGATAGCCTTCTCCTGAAGCTTGTTAGTAGCTGTTACCGGTCCCTGACTGTTGCTCAGGTTATAAACCCGTGGCACAATCAGTCCGTCGGTCGACTGATATTCCGATTGATAACGCCTGTAGAAAGAAGAAATACCCCCGTTCACAGTCAAAGCCAGATTACGCGAAAACGCATGCGAGTAAGTAGCAAGCACATCGGCATCCACATTCAGCTGCCTCGTATTCCAATCCTTGTAATCACCATTGCGTGAGTCGCCATAATTCATATACGACTTGGGCACATTCATATCCTCAAACAACGTTTGCGAGCGTGCCGAAGTACGTCCCTGAATAGAAAACTCAGGCGTCACATCCCATATCACCTTAGCCTGTCCGTTCAGTACATCCCTGTTGTGCTCCTGCGTAAATTCATAAGCCATGAAATAAGGATTGTTGTACCATGCATAATTATAGTTCGCCTGCACATACCCCTCCTTATCGGGTCTGTACATGTGTTTCTTCAGCTCCCTGATATCCACATCATCACTCATCCATAACATGATGGTGTACATGTGGTTTTTGGGTCCGTATCCATAGCGCGGATAATTAGGCGAGTACACCTTATTATAAGACAAATTCAGAGTAAACTTCAGGTTGTTACTCAAATCATAATCATGATTGAAAGTAATGCCACCCGTATTCACACTGGTGTTGGGTACCTGCCCCTTTTGATTCGCATAATTACCCGACACAAAAGTGTTTGACGACTTCCCTTTGTGCGCAACGGAGAAATTGGCTTTCGTAATAATCCCCGTCCGCATAAACTCCTTCAGGTTATCGTGTTGCTCAAACGCAATGGGTACCCGTTCGTAAAGCGAACGATCATCATACACAGAACCCTTCACATTACCCCACCAGTCAATCGTCTCCCCCGTTGCCTTATTCCGGATCGGGCTATTCCACTGTTTAACCAGTAAACCGGGCACAAACTTAGGTCCCCACGTCATGTCGCCGTCAGATATCCCCCCGTCGGCTCCATCCCAGAACTCATACTTCCCTTCCGATCCGCTACCATACTGATTTTGCGTTTCAGGGAAAACCGTGAAACCGGCAGATACCATTGACGAAAGAGACACAGCCACTTCCAGTCCCTCCTTCTTCGCCTTCTTGGTCATGATCAAAATCGCCCCGTTTTTACCCCTCGAGCCATACAAAGCCGATGCCGAAGTACCCTTCAACACATTGATACTCTCAACATCCTCATTCGGAATATCGAACATATCAGATTCAATGGGAATACCATCAACCACAATCAGCGGTGTTTTTCCACGAAGCGAAAAAGAAGGAGCCTGAAACAATCCCGTCGGATTGGTTACATTCAAACCCGCTATCTGGCCGGACAACGCATTTCCCAGGTTAAGCGAGTGCGACTCTTCTATAGTCTGCGCTTGAAGCTGCTGCGTAGTATACCCCAGTTTCTTTTTTTGCTGCTTAATACCTACGGCAGTTACCACCACCTCATCAAGCTCCGTCAACAAATCACTCATCACCACATCCACATACGTGCGGTTTCCAAGTTCAATCTTCTGACTATTCATTCCTACGAAAGAAAACTCCAGCGTAGTACGCGGAGGAACCGAAATGGCATACTGCCCCTCCAGTCCCGTAACCACCATTACATCCTTATCCAATACCTTTACCGTTACCCCCGGAATGGCACTTCCCTGCCTGTCTTTCACCGTGCCCTTCACTAAAATCTGAGCAGAAAGCAATGAAGAACCCAGGAATAAAACGTTTACTAAAAAAAACAATTTCAATTTCATGTTTCCGAATTTAATAAATACTTTTCACCTTTACCCTTTTGAAAAGACAAATAAGATTAGACTGGTCTTTTTTATTCTTCTGCAACTCGTTTTCGAAAGACTCCGTTTGTTCAGTGTCAACAGCCGCCAGAGCCACCTGTAATACGTGCGTAAAATCCTGCTCCGCCTGAGCTCTCTCCAGCGTCTTTTCCTTCACACATTTCTTCAGGTACTTCTCAATGGCAACAACCGATTTGTAAATCTCCGGTTTCAATAACACCGTACGCGTTTGAGGATCACCCGGCACCACCTCCTCTTTTCTGAAATAAGCCTCCTTCATGCACTGTAGCATGCAGCCCACTTTATTGCCCAGAAAATGTTCAGTATTACGCATATCCTCATCACTGAATGATTCCCTAAAACCGGAAAGAAATTCCCAGCTGTTACCCACTTCACTGACCCTGACAACAGGTCTTTTTTCCATGTTGATGGCCAAGGCTTTATCATTTTGAGCACTGACAGACAGATAACCCAAAAATAAAGCCACCGATACTAATAAATAAACCTTGCTCATATCCTTTGCTTTTTTATTTTGCAAAGAGACAGAAACGAAATTTCAGACCGATTAAGGATTGGTTACATTATTTATACTCTTTTCCTATCCGCGGAAGATATCCGCATGAAGTGCCCTTTAGCGACAAAATTTGCATAGATAATTAGAAAAAATCTAATTAAGTATGCAAATAATTACTATATTTGCGAAAATGTTTATTTATGTCTATGGAAATAAACCTCAAACAATTCGGAAATGTACCCGTAAATGCAGATGTTATAACATCTTTATTGAAAGGATACAATGCCCCGCTTCAAAAACTAATGAATATGGAGCGACAAGGTGATCTGATACGCATCAAGCGTGGTATTTATGTCGTTGCGCCCAAAATCTCCGGTAAAAAACTATCTTCCGGGCTTATAGCCAATCATCTCTATGGTCGTTCATACGTATCCATGCAAACCGCCCTTCGTGAATACGGTTTAATTCCGGAACGGGTTTTCTCCATAAAGTCTATGACCACCGAGCGTTCAAGACGAATAGAAACCACGTTAGGTGAATTTGTGTACGTGCAGTGCCCACCAAAATATTACAGTATAGGTGTTACCATATACACCGAGGAAGGAGTAAGCTACATGATAGCCTCTCCCGAAAAAGCCCTTTGTGATTTGGTTATATCAACGCCTAATCTTAATTTGCGGTTTCTCACTTCCACGGAACAATATCTTGAAGAAGACATCCGCTTTGATATGGATGCCTTAAAGAAGATGAATTCCTCTATATTCCGTGAATGTGCTCAAATCGGCCGGAAGAAAACATCATTGCTAAACATCGCCAAATTGATAGATAAAGATTGAAGTAGATACCCACCCTCCATTGCATTTCTCCACTGAGCAGAAGTTATTACTTCAACCATTCTCATTTATGACAAGATGCTATACATTATCTGACCTTTTTGCAGGAAAAATGCACGCATTAGTTTTCCGTTCTTGGAAACATAGAGTAAAAGGTCGTGATTGGTATGATTTTGAATGGTACGTGCGCAACGGTATCAAACTGAACTTTGCACATTTACAGGAACGTATTCTGCAATTCAATGGAAAGGTGATGTCGAAAGAGGAATTTATGGGAATTCTCAAGGAACATCTTGCCACAACCAACATGAATCAAGTGAAAGCCGATGTCGAAGATTTCGTCATTAATCGTCAAGAGCTGGCTATCTGGTCAAATGAATATTTCCTGCAAATCTCAGACATGATACAATTTGAATAAAGCCCCACCTACCCATTCGCATAGCTGTGCATCCCTCCCAGTACATAGTTGACTCCAAAATAAGTCATCAGAACCGTGAGAAAGGCCAGAATCAGGTAAAGGTGAAAGTATAAAGGGTTTCGAAAGAATCGCAGGTCCTGTTCATGGAAGGCAGCACCGTATACAAGAAAAGTAATCAGTGCCCATACCTCTTTCGGATCCCATGCCCAGTAGCGTCCCCACGACACATTGGCCCAAACGGCACCCAGAAAGATACCCGCACCCAGAAAGAAAGTAGCCGGATAAAGAAGCAGCCTGCTCAGTATCGTCAGCTGCTCCACCTGCTCAGTCCGTGCCGCACAACCTGCCCGGCGAAGACACAAAGCCAGCACGCCGTTCAGCATCATGAAAGCCAGTAGCGCATACGACATCATAATCAGGGAAACATGAATGCTCAGCCAGGGTGAAACCAGCACCGGCATCAAAGGGGTAATCTGCGGATTCATCTGCCCCAGATACGAAACCAGCAAGGCGAAGCCCGACAGCAGGAAGCCAAACGGCACCGTAAAGAAGAATCGCCGGTGCAGCAGGCAAGCCACCAGCAAGATGCAAAGTGCCATGAACTGCATCGTTTCGTAACCGTTACTCAGTGGCACACGTCCACCGATGTACCACCGAAGGCCATAACCCGTGAGGTGGAACAAGGTAACGGCATAAAGCGTAAGGGAGCAGGCCACACGGGCCAACCGCAAAAACATCCGTTTCCGGGGTGAAGGCAACTTCCGTTGCAAACTGTGGTAAAGAAGCAGAAAGAAAGCCAATACCCCCATCGTCAGATTCACCATAAACAGAATCTTGCTGAACGGAATGCGGTTATACAGCAACTCCGCTTTTACTTCCGCGGCCGACAAACGCTTCACGCTACCATCTGTCGGTAAAGGATGAATAAACGTGCCATTCTCCAACATCAGTATCAGTCCCACCTTCTCATCCGCTTCCAGAATAGCCTTTGCCAACTTGCTTTGTCCGTCCTCCCTCTGCCAATAGGCCTGTAACCGGTACACCGGTCCGTCAAACAAGTCCGTCAGACTCGCGTAAGGCGTTTTTAATCCCAGCAACCGGCGCAACTCAGCACTCTTCAGGTGTATCAGCGGCTCCTTACGCCACGCCTGCGGAGAAAGCAACCACCCTCCTATCACCTGCTCGGCAGTCAGCCCCTTGTAAGACGCCTGTCCGGTCAGCTTCCTCACAAAATCCCTAGCCAGCGTATTGAAAGGCAGCACCCTATCCTGATAAATCACCTGCTCCCGTGCCAGACTGTCCGCCTGTACCCTGTTCAGCACAGGGAGCGCACTCTTTTGCGCCTGCGCCGCTCCGGCAAAGCAGCAAAGAAGCCCAACAAACACACCCCCTTTTTTCAGCAAAGGATGATTCAGCAGCCTACGAAATTCTCCCCTGCGAGCCAGCAGCATTCCTATCATGGAGATGCCCAGCAAGATGTACCCCGCGTAAGTCACCCCCGTACCCCACGGGTCATAGTTCACCGTTATCCAGCTACCCAAACCGTCATCATCGAAAGACGACTGGTAAAAACGAAAGCCCTGTCGGGTAAAAATGCGGTTCATCGAAATCTGCTCGTGCAGCACCGCGCCCCCGCCTTCGGCAGAGAGCGAATCCCGCAACGAACAGCGAATGTAACTGATGTAATCGGCAGGCGCTTCTGTACCCGGATAATACACCGTGCGGAAACTATCCAACTGCATGGTAAACGGCAAAGGAATGCTTCTACTATTGTCGGCATCCCTGAAACTGTCAACTGCCACTCCGGGGCGCAAATGCATCTGTCCTTTCTCACCGGTGATAAAAGTGATGAGCGCCCCCGCCAGGATCACAAGGAAAGAACCATGCAACAGCACCAGAGGCAACCGCCTCCACAAAGCTCGCTTCACGAAAACAATCCCTGTGCTAACAGCCAATGCCCCCCACAAACTACAAAACCAGCCCGTGTGATACACCTGTTCTTCCACCCAACCGGTGCCATACACCTGCTCGGCAAAGGTAGCTGCCGCCAGCACCAGCACCAGGCCTGCATACAAAGCAATCAGCAACTTCTTCAACCACACCATCTTTCCAAAGTCAAAAAGGAGCATATTCCGCATGGCGGCACGCTTTCACCCCCATACATTCCATCTCAATCAGCCAGCCCGGACGGCAAACCGGAGCATGCACAAATACCTTGGGCGTATGCGGAAAACGCTCGTCGTGCATCCGCTTTACCACCTTATAATCGGCTATGTCACGCAAGTACACAATCAAGTGCCCCAAATCATCCAAGCTACAATCGGCTTCCTTCAACAATGCTTCCACATTTTCCCACATACGCTCCGTCTGCCTACGAATATCACCCGGATGCACCACCTCACCCTTGTTGTTGATGCTCGCCGTGCCCGAGATGAATACCTGGCGCCGATCACCATAATCCACATACGTACCCCGCTCAAAGCTCACGCCGTATTCATACGTAGGGTTCAAATGATGGGGCGCATAAAGAAAGTGCACCTGTTCGGCACTCACCCCCTGCACCGCATACGTATCCATCTGCACCAACACAGCAGGGTCCGCATGCCGTCCGCCAATACCCGTACTGGCAATGTAGTGAGTCTTTTCCGTTAAGTTCTGCGTCACAAACACCTCGTTGCGCGCCTTCACCACCCCAGCATAATTCACATCCACGTTTTGCACGAAGAACCACGTGCGCATGCAGTGATTCGCCAACGTACACCCCTGCTCCATGAGCTGCATCACATAATCGTTCAGCAGCAAACGCGTCTGATACTCCGATCCTGCCGCACGATTAAAAGCACTTCCACCCCATAGATGGCGGTACGCTCCGTGTTTCACCTCAAAGAGTCCGCTGTGCAACACCTGCGTCTGCACATCCGTTAGCAGATACACCCACAAAGCCACCTTGGTACCGTCCAGCGGCGGTTGCTCCACCACAGACAAAGCACAGTCGGATGTCTCCGTGGCCAGTGCCAGCAACGTACCCGACTGGTTGGCAGCATCACTCAAAAAGTAACGCTTAAACACCGCCACCGCCCCTTTCAGTTCCCCGGTCAATAAAGAATCATACGCATTCAAAACCGCGTTCAGCTGTTCCTCGTACGTCTCTTCGGGGTTTAGTGCATGAATCATCACATGAAACTCCGAAACCCCTTGTGCTGCGTTGTATTTAAAAATCTCCGTTAAAGTCCTGTCCGACTGACTATTTTGTTGTTTAATCCTGTTCATTTTCTATTTTTCAAATAAATCCTGCGCACACCTACTCTTGCGCACCGTTGTCAATCCAGCTGTCAATCAATGTCAGCATGTTCGATGAAGTAATCATCTGCGAATGATCAATGCCCCACGTAGAGCTGATGTCCGTGTTCAATATCCGGTGCAGAATGCTCACCTTCGAATCGTAAGGAGCCACCCGCAAACTCCCGTCAACGAACACCGACGAGTGGTTCACCAGGTTCGCATAACTCTTACCCGAAAGCAACACCAGTCCCGCCGCCGGCCTTTCACTGCCACCGTGGCAAGCCGTGCAAGTTTTATCAAAAACCTGCTGCTGAATGGTGTGATACATCCCTACATCCAGCGCACCCACCTCCATCAGCGTCGTGTCTGCCGTTGCCGTAAAATCTTCTATGGTCCGAAAACTAGCCACACGCTTTCTCAAACGATTAATCACGCATAGCTCTATCTCGGTCACCTCCTCGCTGATGCCCGACAGCACCACCTCTACCTCGTCACCGTCAGTCTCGGGCACGGGAATCACCTTCGAAACAATGGCATAATCGCTTTCATCGTTGAATCCCGCCACCACCACACTGTAACCTTCGGACCACTTGCCGATGCCGCTCAATTGACCCGACAACTTCAACACACGCCCTTCGCGGGGCACCGTGCCGGTACTCTCGTAAATCCTACCGTCATCACAGGCAGTAGCCCCCGCCAGCAAAGCCCCCAGTGCCAAGAAAAGAAGAAACATTCTCATAAGCCTATCCTTTCTCGTGCGCTAAAAAGTATACTGAAGCAACACACAAGCCGAGTGCACGGCAATTCCCAAATCATCGTTATCCCGATCCAGCTGCGTATCGTGCCCGCTGCGACCGATGTACTGATACATCGCCTGCAACTTCAGGTTACAATCCCGGAAGAAGTAATTAAATCCCACCGCCGGCATGTTCAGGTACCCGTTGGCATCCGTACCGTTGCGGTCGTAAAACTCATAACGCAAAGCAGCCTGCACACGCGGAGCCACAAAATAGCCTCCCTGTACATACCCACCCAGGTAATTATACGACTCCGAAATCTTCTGGCGCTTCGTAAAGCCCACGTTCATGTAATACATCTCCGCACCCAGATACCACTTGTTCTTCAGCATTGCAAACTCCAGTCCCGCACGAAAATCATTGGTACTTTCACTCTCACTCTCCACATTGATGGAAGTCGACACACCCAGCATAATCTTGTCCTCGTTCAACCGGTTGGGATTTCCCTGCGTGGCAGGCATCACCCCCTTGGGCATGTAAGTAAACCGCCCCGCATAAAGCAACGACGGAATGTGCCAGTCGTCGCTCAGTGTTTTGGTTGCCGTGTTCACCGCCGCCCCCGTGCCGTTGAATACTCCTATCTCGTAGCCAAACTTACCCGCCAGCAAACCGTGAATCTCCACACCGAGGTCAAATCCCGTGCCGATATTCGGTGTCACCGCATTCAGCGAGTAAGGCATAATAACCGGTGCGGTGAGCGATACGGGCAGACTGGGTAACAACGTTTCCCCCAACGTGGTAAGATACGCATGCGAGAACGGTGTTTTGAACTTCCCCACACGAAGCGCCAGCTGCTTTTTCAGCTCCACATCAAACCACGCCTGCTGAAGCAGCGCACCTCCACTGGCCGCCGCATTCATCGACAAGTTAAAAGACACCTTGCCAAACGCCTTCCCCGTGAACCCCAGCACCGCATACGGAATGGAGAAACCCGAGTTCGCCACATTGTCCTGATTGTAAGCCAAATCCAGCCCTTCATCATCATAACGGTTAAAGTTCCCGCTAGCCTGCACCAGCAAATAAGGCTTGAACACAAAATCACCTTTCTTCGTTTCAATGGTAAAACCTTCTCTCCCGGCCAATGACACAACCCCGTTTTCCGTGTCCTCTTCGTGTTGAGCCATTGCAGCCAAAGGAATGATGACAAGCGCCACCATACATAAAAAATTCTTCATACTATTTCGTTATAAGCTTATTATTTAGAGTGAATTAATGAAAGCAATCAGCGCATCACGGTTTTCCTTGTCCATCCTCTTGAACAAGCTTTTCGATGCTTCCGCCTCACCTCCGTGCCACATAATAGCCTCTACCAGGTTGCGGGCCCGTCCGTCGTGCAAAAAGTACGTATGTCCGTTCACCTTCTCCTGCAAACCAATTCCCCATAGTGGAGTGGTGCGCCATTCGTTTCCACGAGCCAGTCCGCTCACATAATTATCATTCAGTCCCACACCCATGATCTCAGAGCCCATATCATGCAGCAGGTAATCGGAATACGGATGAATGGTCTGCCCTCCCAGCCATGGCAACTGCGTATTATTGAGCAACACCGTGCCCCGCGGTTTCGTGTGCAACGTCGTCACATGACACAGGTGGCACTTCGCCTTGTAAAAATTCTGCTCCCCCTTCACCACCTGCGCATCGTTTACATTGCGCCGGGCAGGTACACTCAACGATTGCAAGTAAAGATCCACATCCTCCATGTCCTTCGTGCTTATGTCCAGCTGATCATAAGAAAGCCCCATCATACTACCCTGACTCATCTGGCTCTGCCCTTCACAAATCTCCTCCGGATACCTGCTGTTGGTAGCCCCCATGTCGCTCGAGAAACCCAGCTCCACAGTCAGGTCGGCATGTTGCGCCTTGTTGCCCGACAACCCCAGACACCTCACTCCCCGTTCGATGATGTAGTTACACCGCCCGCTGATGCCGTATTCAGGGTAATTGCTTTTTGCCGCCAGCGCTTCAATCTCCACAGGATCCAGCGCCATCATCTGCCCCATGCCCACGTGGCGAAGCGGAATGCGCACCGTGCAAAACAAATCCTCCGGCTTGACCTCCTCCGCATACCATTCGGATATCGTGTACACCGGCCGGCAAAGCTCGTAAGCCTCTCCATCGGGAAACGAGAAACCCTCTTTGATGTAAGTAACCGATAGTTTCCCCTCCGGCTCCACTCCGTAAATGGCCTGATCATGCAGCACCCGTCCATAGTCCGAAAAGAACGCCCCGTTCTTGCGACTGATGTAAACCAGCATCGACGAGAACCCGTAACTGCCCGATCCCCCTTCGCTCCACAAAGTAGGCTTGGTCCGTCCCGCGTTACGGTGACAACTGCCGCACGAATAGCCCGCATAAACCGGACCCAGTCCGCCACCATGCTCATTGCCACTGGTACGCACATCGTCATACAGCCTGTCGCCCTGGTTGAAACGGTTTTCGTACGCACCCGTCACCCAGTCGGCCGGCGTATCGTAAGCCAGAGAAGAGTTCAGGAAATTGGTCGAAGTACCGGCCGATAGAGCGTATCCTTCCGGAATCTCTATCTCCAGCACATCGGCTCCGTTGTCCTCGCAAGCACTACAAGTCAACAGCAAAAACAGGGAAAATAAATATGTTAGTGTGTCCTTCATCACTTCACCGTACGCGCCTGTCCGTTTTTGAATAACAAGAACTCCAGTGTGTGGAAACCGCGCACGTTCTGTGCCGCAGCAATACCCTCGTTGTCTTCATCATAGTCGCCACTCCAGTTCAGCTGATCCCAGTTACCCGAATTGAGAAGTTGCACAATAGCATTCTGATCCAGCGGCCAGCTGTCCATATTCGGGTCAAGCCCCAAGTTAGCTACCGGACCGAACAAGAACGCCTCACTTGTTTCCCAGGGTTGACGAGCCTCCAGCCAAGCCTCACAAGCAGCCTCAAAGTTCGCATTCGAAGGAGTGTTGGCAAGCGCTATCACCGCATCATAAAGCTGGTCAACCTCACTCTTCAGCGAAGCGTATGTGGGTAGTACCACCACTTCCACATAGTTCTTTACCACCGGTTCCAGCACCGTGTTTGTGTTAATGGCGGCAGTACTTTCAATATGCGATTTCAACTCCTCCAACGCTGCCTCCAGCTCAGAACAAGCTGTCATGGCAGCTGCTGCTTCCGTGCTATTGATGTTGTTACGGAACGGTTGCGGAATAGCCCAGATAGCAGTTGCCGCCTTCGTAATGGCCGCTTTCACCTTTGTGTCCAGAGCAGCGTTGCTCCCTTCCACCACCTTAGAAAGAGACTGTGCCGCCACGCTACCGTTTAGCGAACCGTAATACGCATTTCGAATAGAATAGATGTTATTTCTGTAATCCTCGCGTGAGTGCCAGCTATACCATGATTCCACCGCATAAAGCGCCTCCGTGGTATTTCCCGCTTTGTACTTACTGATGGGATCGCCAATCTTCTGCGACCCTACCTCGCCGGCAATATCAATACAGCCCTCAACTATCTGCTGCACACAACTTTTCGCTGTGGTAAACTCACCCGTGTGGTTGATAAACGCCGCACCATACCCCCCTGTGGTCCACGCCGTCTGCAAGTTCGTGGCATCCGTCTGCAGCAACTTCGCCACATTCTTCATGTAGTTGTGCCAACTTGCGGCATTATCCGCACTGTAATCAATATCGGCAGCCGCCACCTCATCTTTATCGTCATCACTGCTACAAGCAACAGTGGTACATGCCATCCCTACCCAAAGAGCGGCAACATAGAAAAAACTTTTTTTCATCGTGTTATTTTTATATTATTAATAGATTGTAGTTTTATTTCTTGATAAACCATCCCACATAAGCTATGCCGATGGAAAATTCATTTTCGCTGTTATACCTGCCGGTTCCCAACACCTTGCTAGTACCAATCTGCCGCGTAGCATAATCAGCCTTCACCACCAGGTTGGGCAGCGCATACCAGTTGACCCCGGCCGTCCACATGCTCACCTGGCAACGCTTCTCCATCGTCTGTCCCTTTTCCCCCTTTTCCTGTGGGTTGTAATATTCGTAACGCGCAAACGGATAAATCATCGGCAGCTCCGCATCACCTTTGAAGAAAGCACTGATGTTAACACCCGCCTCAGCGGCATAACTCACCGCATTCTTTGCCACGGGAATCAGCCGGCTGTAAGGCGATTTGTTTGACTGCCCAATGTTCACCCGGCTCACCTCGGCAGCATTACCCAAGTTACCATACACCACATTACCACGGGCTGTCACATACCGGTTACGAAACTGCGCATCGGCCGTAAAAATACGTACTGGCACACTGCTGGCATAACTATCCGGCTTGTCCGAGTTCGTTCCCGCATCCGCACAATAATAAAAAGAGCCCCCCACGCGCAGTCCCGGCAGCCCTTTATAGTCCAGCCGCACCACATAAGCGGGCGACGTGAAATTATCCTCCTCAAACAGCCCCTGCTTACCGCCGGCCACCCACGTGTTGCGATCGAAACCGTTCGGGTTCAGTCCCGCTACCACCATCGCCTGATAATCGAAACGGGCATACCCCTTGCCCAGAGAGCCGAACAGTTCCAGTCCGTTCTCATGCCAAGTAGAAGGTAAAATGGTAGTTTCCCCTTCGGGGCGTGAAGTGCCGAAGAAGTTAATCGGTTCGTGGTGCGCGTTCGTGATACCTACGGGAAGAATGATGTGCCCGGCGCGCACGTTGAACGAACGATGAATCAGGCGGGTAATGTGAAACTGCTCAACAGCTACTTCGCCACCCTTTTCCACCTCCGTTTCGTACTCACCGTTCTCGGAGTTCTCCAGTTCGAAGGCCGTTCCCGTGCCTCCCGATTCGAATTCAATCTCCGCACCGAGAATCCATTTCGGATTAAATTTGTAGTCAAACGCCAGCACCAGGCGCGGAATAGAAATCGTGTTCCGGTTCTTCTTGGGGTTTCCGTCGTTGCCCCCATAAAAACGGTTGATGCCATAATCTTTGAAGCTGGCCACCATTTCGCCGTAGCCGCCAAAGCGGAACTTGGCATACTCTTCAGCAGCAGCCTCCTTGTTTGAATTTTCCGTGTGTGTCTGTGCCCCAAGCGTTGTGGCGTAAGTCAGCAGTGAAACTAGTAGAATTGCGGTTAATTTTCTCATCTTTTATATAATTTTGTCGGTTACAAAGTTATATGGTGTTAAAAGAGGAGGCAATACCCAGAAGTAGGCAAAAATATTTCTTAAAATCAGTATATGTAGGTAAAGGCAGCCATTATAGCTGCCAATCACGTTACTTGTCATATTTTCCCGTTATCTCAACAGAATGTTTTCTTTCAATTCCCTGTCCTCAATCATCTTTGCAGTACCTAGAATAATCACGCTTCTATACGCCGCATTGGTATCGCACGGGTTCTCATAGTCGGGCATAATTGCTCCCATTTCATCCACCTCGTACGCGGATAATCACTTCAGCATCCGGGCTACCCTCGGGAGTTGTAACGCGCACACCGGCCAGCTTACCCTGCATAGCTTCAACCGGTGATGCAACAGGAACATCCACCAGTTCCTGATTCCCTACCGAACCCACTGAACCCGTCATATCCTTACGCCTAATAGTACCGTAACCAATGGCCACCACTTCCTCCAGCATCTGGCTATCGTCTTCCATCACAACCTTAAGAATCTCTCCCGGTTTTGCCTGTATTGTCTTTGTTTTATTTCCTAATATAAGAAAAGACAAGCGTAACGGTACGACTTTCGTTAATCGTAAAATTACCCGACATATCAGAAATCGTTCCATTTGTAGTACCCTTCACCGTTACATTAACGCCAATCAAAGGCTCTCCTGAGCTATCAACTACCGTCCCGGTGATTTGTTTTTTTTGCTGAATGATCTCTGTACGTACACTTTCGGCTGCTTTCAAGGTTGTAGCCTCTGTTAGCGTTAGCCCCAAAAGAGACCAACTCATAAGTCCAACAGGAAGAATCTTCTTCCACATCACTGATTTAAAATCTGTTTTGTCCATAATAATAAGATAAGATTAACTATATTGTAACTTAGTCCTTTTTCATTTTTGACACCTCTATACCACATTGAATAAAAGCTCCCAATCCATGTGCATCATTTAGCGGCGTAGGCCTGTTGTAATAAAAAGACAAATCTCTAGACATTCCGGTACCGATGCAAACCCCAAGTAATTCTCCTTGAGGAGTAACCTGCTCTGTCAATGCTTTCCAGGCAATATTGACTACAGTACCATAACCAGAATCTATCCAGCCTTTGTTTATGCCTTTTGCTATACTATAAGCGAACATGGCTGTACAAGATGTTTCTGCATAAGAGTCACTCTTGTCTAACAGTTGATGCCACATGCCACTAGCGTCTTGATAACGACAAACGTCAGCTACTGCATTTTTATAGATATCCAATACAGAAGAATATGGAGGATCCTCAGAAGGTAAAACATCCAAAAGAAGTGCTAACGCATACAAGCACCAGCCATTGGCACGCCCCCAATGAGCAACACCAGGTCGATTCTCATGAACATAATAACAATGATAAAACAACCCGTTTCGAGTGTCACGCAAGCAACGAGTAAATGCCAAAGCCTGATCCGAAGCCAATTTCAAGCAAGCTTTCTTATTGTACAAGAAGCCATACTGCGACAAGAAAGATAAACTCATATACATATCGTCTAGCCAAACAGTCTCATTGGCATCCTTCCCTCTGCTAAACGGCCCTTGTGTTATCCGCCCCTGACCAGAAAGTATATAATCTTCTATCTTTTTCAAGTAGTCTACGTATTCAGCCTTCGGGTAAATAGCATTCAATTTAGCCAAAGCAGCCCCCATAGCCCCACAATCATCCAGACTACTCATTGAAAAAAACGATGGTACCCGTAGTCACGCACTCCTTTATCATATTGATTCTTTAAATAATGGAAATTGGTTTTATCAAAGAAGAAATCAAAATTAGCTTTAACCATCTCTTGGTATTTCTCATCTTTTGTGGCTTGTGAAAGATCAATCATGGCTTGACCAAGCACACCATTCACATATCTCCATTCCTGATAATAACAAGGTATAACACAACTCCCATCTGTATTGACTATCAAATCGTGGTTAGACATATCACATACATGATTAGCAACTCTTTTTACAATTGCCAGTTCATCTGACTGTGCATTGGCACAAAGAGGTAGAATAAATAATAAAATCAACAATAAGTTTTTCATGTTTCGTTTCTTTTTCTCAGTGTGCAAAGAAAGGATACTTAGTATGCATCGGGGTCGACAAATTGACAGATGAGGGACACTAATTATCATAAATCAACGGAATCAGTCAACGATTCAACTTAATATTCCACCAATTAGCCCTTTTTTTGCACCCTAAAACCAATATTTAGGGCTAATATTGCAACATGAAACACATTATATGAATCCATAAATAATAACATCAATGAAAAGAAATCTATTATTCCTACTGCTTACACTCCTATTCTCATTCCACTTATTGGCCGAAAATTACCCCTACAGGAGCGATGTTCTCTGGGTCACTGTGCCTAACCATGCCAACTGGCTCTATCAAACGGGTGAGCATGCAACCGTTGAAGTTCAATTCTACAAATACGGAATACCACAGCATAACGTCACTGTTACGTATGAATTAGGGGGTGACATGATGCCTTCCGACACAAAAGGTTCCGTTACCTTAAAAAACGGGAAAGCCACCATACCGGTAGGCACCATGAAACAATCCGGCTTTCGCGACTGTCGGATGACGGCCACCATCGGTGATAAAGTTTACGAACATCACGTCAAGGTAGGCTTCTCACCTGAAAAGATAAAGCCCTACACCACCATGCCCGGCGACTTTCAGGAATTCTGGGAAAACAACAAAAAAGAACTGGCTACATTCCCTTTAAAATATACCAAAGAGAGAGTTGAGAAATATTGCACCGATCAGATCGACTGCTATTTGGTGAAGCTTCAGATTAATCGCCGCGGACAAGCCATTTACGGCTATCTTTTCTATCCCAAAAATGCAAAAGCCGCCTCATGCCCTGTAGTACTCACACCTCCGGGGGCCGGCATCAAAACAATCAAAGAACCTTTGCGTCATAAGTACTATGCAGAACAAGGTTGTATTCGTTTTGAAATCGAAATTCACGGGTTACATCCCGAGATAGAGGCAGAGCGGTTCGACGAAATATCTGTAGCATTTAACGGCAGCGAAAACGGTTACCTCAGCAATAACATCGACAACCGCGATAATTATTATATGAAGCGGGTCTACCTAGCGTGTGTCCGCAGCATCGATTTCTTAATCTCACTTCCCGAATGGGATCAAAAAAATGTCATTGTGCAAGGGGGCAGTCAAGGAGGTGCTCTGGCTATGATAACAGCCGGGTTAGACCAGCGGGTAACTGCTTGCGTAGCCAATCATCCGGCTCTGACAGATATGGCCGGTTATATAGCCGGACGTGCCGGAGGATATCCTCATTTCTTCCGTATACAGGGCATGGACACCCCCCAAAAGCTTCAAACCATGGCCTACTATGACGTAATCAATTTTGCACGCCTCATCAAAGCACCTACATACATTACCTGGGGATATAATGACGACGTGTGTCCGCCTACCACCAGTTATGCTGCTTACAATGTATTGCAATGTCCCAAAGAAACCCTGATCACTCCCATTAATGAACATTGGACATCAGAAGATACGGAACGCGGCCATTTAGAGTGGATATTAAAACACCTCATCCCATAAAACCTCTCCCCTCCTCCCTGATAGGAGTAAAATCTAGTGTAGAAAGTGTACTATTTGTTATCAGCCCTTGTAGCAACCTGTTACAAGGGCTGATAAAGCTATTTTTTCACTTCATTGAGCATTTTTTTCACCTGAAAGACTTCAAGAATCCCCTCCTTTGCGATGCAAGATAAACCCAAACTATCTTGTATTGAGACACAACCAATCTTTATTTATTAACCAAAATGTAATGAAATGAAAAACATTTTAAATTTCAATGTCAGAAAGTTATGTTTTGTTCTTATGGTACTTATAGTACAGTGCACTTATGCGCAGAACAAAACAATTACGGGAACAGTAACTGACAGTAAACAGGAACCTTTAATCGGAGTGAATGTCACCGTGAAAGGCGCTTCTTCTCAGGGGACTATTACCGATCTGGAAGGTAAATACACCCTTCCAGTCTCTTCCGAAAAAACAACTCTTGTATTCTCTTATGTAGGCTATGTCAGTCAGGAAGTAGTTGTCGGCTCTCGCAATAGGGTCAATGTAGTCATGGCAGATGATGCTCAGGCGCTCGAAGAAGTTGTGGTAGTAGGTTATGGCACCATGAAGAAGTCAGATCTAACAGGTTCGGTATCTTCCATTAGCAGCGACAAGTTTAAAGTAGGTAATGACCTCAGTCCCCAACAGTTAATGCAAGGAGCTTTTACAGGCGTCAATATCAGCCAGAATAGCGGTAAACCCGGAGGTTCCAATACCATTCGCGTTCGCGGAGGTACGTCAATAACCGCTTCCAACGATCCATTATATGTAATAGATGGTGTTCCTATTAACTCTTCTGCGGGAGTCAGTTCCAGCCACATTGCCTCCAACGGCAGCAATACCGATTATTTCGATCAGGAATCTATCAATCCGCTCTCGTCTCTAAACCCCGGCGATATTGAATCCATAAACATTCTGAAAGATGCTTCTGCAACCGCAATTTACGGTTCTCGTGGAGCAAACGGTGTCATCATGATCACAACCAAAAAAGGTAAAAAAGGTGTCAAACAGTTGGATTATAGCTTCAATCTGGGTATCGCAAGCGTAGCCAATACATTAGACGTATTAACAGGTGACGAATACCGTAAAGCAACTACAGATTTAGGACTAACACTAGATGATAAAGGAGATAATGCCGACTGGCAGGATCGGATCTTTCGTACGGCTGTATCGCAAAATCATTATCTTTCTTTTATGAGCGGCAGTGATGACACTAATTACCGGGCTTCTCTGGGATACAACGATCAAGACGGTATCATGCTAGGCTCTTCCATGACAAGTGCCAATGCTCGTATGAATGTAAATCACTCCGCTTTAGATGGCAAGCTAAAACTGGCTCTAAATCTTAGCTATGGAGAAACACACGCAGATCAGGCTCCCGTATCAAATACCGTAGGAAGCGAAATGGGTAGTAGCATGTTATACGAAGCCTACGTATTTAATCCCACATATCCCGTGTACGACGAACAAGGCGATTTCTACGACGTACCTCCCTATCGCGTCAATCCCGTGTCCTTTGCTTCCGAAATCTTAGACCAGCGTAAAAACCGCAAATTTCTGGGAAACCTCACTGCCAATTGGAATTTCTATAAACCTTTTACACTACAAGTAAATGCAGGGTATACCTACAATCAAACCGACAGAAATTCCTACATATCCAAAAGCAATTTACTCGGAAACAGTAACAACGGCTACGTCAGCGTACAAAAGCTGTCCGACTACTCAAAACTATTGGAAACCATCTTAAAATACAATCAGAAGTTTGGTAAACACACAGTAGACGCTATGTTGGGCTATTCTTACCAATATTTCTATGATGAAGGCAATCACACACGCGCCTACGGATTCTTGTCAGACACCTTCAAGTGGTACAGCCTTTCTGCTGCCAAAACAATAGAAAGTATCAGCAGTTTTGCTCAAAGCAATACCCTGATCTCCATGTACGGACGTCTTAACTACAACTACTCTGATAAGTACCTCGTCACTGCCACCGTTCGTCGAGACGGTTCCAGTCGTTTCGGTGCCGATCACAAATGGGGTGTCTTCCCATCGGCAGCTGCATCCTGGCGCATATCTCAAGAAGAATTTTATCACAGTGACATACTTACCGATTTGAAACTCCGTTTAAGCTACGGCATTACCGGTAATCAGGAAATAGGAAACTATAATTCATTAAACACCTTAGGTGCAAGCACCAGCGGATACCTGGTAGGAGGTGAAAAAGTCACCATCGTACTACCTCAGCAATACTCTAATCCGGATATTAAATGGGAGCAGACAGCGCAAACAGATATTGGGTTAGATTTCGGTCTGTTCAACGGTCGCATACACGGTAGTATTGATTATTACTACAAAAAAACAACCGACTTATTGCTTTCCGTAGCCGTTCCTTCTCCTTCCCTCATCACCTCTCAAATTGCTAACGTAGGATCCGTGAAGAATCAGGGTATTGAAATTGATTTAGGTATTGATCTCCTTCGAACCAAAGACTTATCATGGGATCTTAACCTTAATTTCAGCCGTAACAAGAACGAATTAATCAGTTTGTCTAATGGTAAGTGGTCTGGCGAGAACATGAAAGTGGCACCTTGTCAAGGTCAGGGTCTTTCGGGCACATACGCGCAGCTAGTTATGCCGGGACATCCTCTGGGTACTTTCTACGGAAAACGGTTCACAGGTATTGTCAATGGCAAAGAACAATTCGCTAATGACGGTGCCTCCGAAATCATCGGAAGCGCGCAGCCTGATTTCACATACGGCATTGCCACTTCTTTGCATTATAAAAACTGGAGTCTGAGCATGAATCTGCGTGGTAGCGTAGGCAACGATGTGTATAATTGTACAGCCAATAACCTGGCTTATTTAAATAACCTACCCGGTAGAAACGTACTCAAAGAAGCTGTTACCGCCGGCGTCAATCGAGAGGAAGCCAAGGTATTCTCTTCCAGATTCATTGAAGACGGTTCATTCCTGCGCATGGATAATATTTCATTGGGTTATGATTTCAGTTACAAACCGCTACGCATAAACCATGCACGGGCCTTTGTCTCTGCTCAGAACTTATTCGTCATCACCGGATATTCAGGACTAGATCCTGAGGTAAACTCAGAAGTATCGAGAACAGGCATAGCGCCATTGGGTATTGATTACCTGAGTTATCCGAAAGCACGTACTTTCACGATGGGTATCAATGTATCATTTTAAAACAAAAGCAATGAAATCAACAATTATATTCAAGAATTTAGTGGCATGCCTCATTGGCGTAAGCATGTTATCAGGTTGCCTTAACCTGGACGAAGAATTATACGGAAAACTCTCACCCGATACGTATTATCAAACAGAAGAAGAAGCACTTTCTTCGGTAGTTGGTGTGTATCAATTTTTGTCGTATATGTCAAGAGCCGGTGGAGACGGCTGGCGAGTAGGCGAATACGGTACCGATGAGTTTTTCTGTCCGGGACGTGCCAGCGGCGGGTGGTATGATGAAGCCAATATGCAAATTATGGCTCACAAAATCACTCCTGATAACGCTGCGCTCGAACGTGTTTGGGAGCAAAGCATCTTTAAAATCATTGGAGGAGCCAACGCCGTATTGGCCAGTATGGAAGCATCTCCTCTAAAAGATAATCTCAAAGCCCTTATAGCCGAAACCCGTGCTCTTCGAGCTTACGGTTATTACTATGCAATGGATTATTTTGGAAACGTACCTCTTTTCACCGGCGCCAAAGTCGATGCCAACAACCTGCCCCAAACGGCCGACAGGAAAACCATCTATGAGTTTATAGTGAAAGAATTCACCGAAGCGGCAGCCGATCTTCCATCCATCAAAGAAGTGAATCGTACCTCCTACTACCCACGCTTCACGAGAGAGGCCATCTATACAGCTTTAGCTTCCGTATACCTGAACGCTCCGGTTTATGCCGGTGAAGAACACTGGAGTGATGTAGTAACCATGTGTAATCATGTCATTGATACCCATGCCTATTCACTGGAAGATAAGGTAGGAGACTGCTTCCTTGCAACCAACGAATCAAACTCAACAGAGATTATTTCCTCGTTCGCAGTCGATCCCTCCAAAGGAGTAGACGGTAACCAATTTATTCTATATACCCAAAACGCCCTTGATCAGAAAAAGTACAACCTTCCTTTTGCTCCGGCCAATGGATATTGTTTTACAGACGATGCATTGAAACGTTATGAAGCAAATGATGAACGGTTAGAACTGCTTGAATACGGTCCTCAATATTATTTAGACGGGGTAACCCCTTTAAGTGACAACAACGGCAAACAGCTGGTATTGACCACCATCCAAGATATGGTTTCTGCACAAGATAACGAGGGTTATCGTGTGTTGAAATATTCACCGATAGGTGTAGCATGGTCGGGCAGTAACGCCGACAATGATTACGTGCTTGAACGCTATTCAAACATTCTTCTGATGAAAGCAGAAGCCCTATTCAGGCAAAGTCTGGAACCGGAGATCGCGCTAGATCTGGTAAACCAGGTACGCAGACGCAGCAATCTTTCGGATTGGAAGGAACTCACGCTGAACAAAATTGAAGAAGAACGAGCACGCGAATTTATCTGGGAAAATCAACGCCGCAAAGACATGATCCGCTTTGGTTCTTATTTCACGGATACGTGGTTCTACAAAACCACCGTAACAGAAACATGGAGAGGCATTTATCCCATTCCAGCTATCCAATTGAATAACAATCCGAATCTAAAACAGAATCCGAATTATTAAAACATATACTTATTTTCAACAAGATGAAACATATCATTCTTTGTTTGTTAGGGTTGGCCATTTCGATGGCCGCCCTTTCGCAGACTGTAAGGGGCTATGAATTAGAACGTGACATGCCCGTATTCTTAGATCAACTAAAAAAAGAGCTTACTTATCCTATGGCATGGGGCAACAGCCCTGTTAAAGAGTTTAGCGAATGGCGAATACAGGCACGCTCCACTGTTTTTGATGCCATGCTGGCTCCTCCGCCTCCTACGTCAAATTACCAAATGGAAGTCTTGGCGGAAGAACAGCGAGGCAGTTATTGCGCCCGCAAAATCCGCTTCAACTTATCGGCATACTCACGTGTTGATGCCTATGTACTGATACCGCATGGTAAAGGTCCCTTCCCTGCCGTCGTACTCCTTCACGATCACGGAGGCCATTACTCCATAGGCAAAGAAAAGATGATTCGCCCCTTTGATGTACCACCCGCTGTGCTAAAAGATGCCGATGAGTGGGCAAAGCAATGCTACGGAGGGCAATATGTTGGCGATAATCTGGCGGCACATGGCTACGTTGTCATTTCCATTGATGCCATCTTCTGGGGAGAACGGGGGCGTAAGGAAGGTATAGACGGCGATAAGCATACCATGGTAGCAGGACATTTTCAAATGCTGGGACGCTGCTGGAGTGCCTTTATCAATTATGAAGACATCTACACCACAAACTTTCTGGCAACCCTTCCCGAAGTAGACTCCAGCCGCATAGCTTGTATGGGGTTTTCCATGGGAGGTTATCGTTCATGGATGCTTGCCGCACTCAGTGACAAAATTAAAGTAGGAGCAGCCGTATGCTGGATGGTTAATACCGATTGCCAACTGTCTTGGAAGTATGGGCGCGAAAACGGAGGCTTTGCCAACACCCTGCCCGGCCTTCGTCGTTACCTCGACTACCCTCATATAGCTAGCATCGCCTGTCCCAAACCCATGTTTTTCCTGAATGGGAAATATGACAAGCTATTTCCGCCCGAGGGAGTGAACGCTGCTTTTAACACCATGCACCAGGTGTGGAAAAGCCAACACGCCGATCATCAATTAAAAACAGAGATATGGGATATGCCACATGACTGCGGCATAAAGGTTCAAGATTCCGTATTACAATTTCTTGACAAATGGTTGTAACCGGCTCTCTTTATACTCTGTCGGCGTAATGCCGTAATGCTGCTTGAAGCATTTACTGAAGTAGTGAGAATCATTGAATCCTACCATGTAAGCAATCTGAGCCATGTTATACGTTTCAGTTTCTATTAATTGAGCAGCGCGTTTCATGCGTATCTCTTTCAGAAACTCTATAGGCGATAATCCGGTCAGCGTTTTTAGTTTTTTGAAGAAGACAGAACGGCTCATATTGGCTTCAGCAGCTATTTCTTCCACAGTAAGAGATCCATTATCCAGATTTTTCTCAATGGTTTCTAACACCCCATCCATAAATTTTCTGTCGCCGGCAGAGAGAAAAGGAGTTTCCTCTTTCTCAGTCTCCACGGATACAATGGTTTGTTTTTCGGATGCCACAGGCAATAAACTGGCACAATACAAAGCCTGTAATTTCTTTCTTTGTTCAAGCAAATTAAAAATACGAGCTTTCAAATAAGCAGCACTAAAAGGTTTGGTTATGTAATCATCAACACCCAGCTTCATACTCTCAATTTTGCTGTCAATATTTATTTTGGCAGTCAGTAGTACAATGGGAATGTGGCTGGTGGTTATATTTTCACGTAAAGAGCGAGCCATTTCAATGCCATCCATTTCGGGCATCATCACATCGCTTATAATCATATCCGGTTGGTATTCCCGGCTCTTCTTTAACCCTGTCTTACCATCTTCTGCCTCTATCACATTAAAGTACGGTATAAAAATCGTTTTCAAGAAGAAACGCAGTTCCTGATTATCTTCCACAATGAGTACCGTTTCTTTTTCCTTATCCATTTCTTCCTTTCCGTTACCCATAAACGAGTTAATCTGTACCGGTGGCAAAGCTCTTTCAGGGTCCGTTAATATCCGATCAGACAAAATGTATTCTGTAGACTCCTCAAAATGGCCTTTCCCTTTGAGGAATGTTACAACAAACAGACTTCCCTCTCCGGGGTTGCTGCGAAAACAGATGCTGCCATGATGCATTTCTACCAACTCTTTCACCAAAGAAAGCCCGATACCCGTGCTCGATTGATTAAACAGATTCTTATCCAACAAACTTTCAAAGCGAATAAACAACGACTTTTGTTTGTTTTCAGCTATACCAATACCCTGATCTTCTACTGCCACGCTTATCTCCTTTTCACCCTCAGCAATCGCCACCTTAATCTGTTTTCCTTGCGGAGTATATTTAAAAGCGTTTGACAACAAATTGAACAAAACCTTTTCCAGTTTATCCGCATCGGCCCATACAGTAAGTGAAGTAAGTTTCGTATCCAATTGAAAATCAATTTCATACTCATCCGCCAAATAACGAAAGCTCTCCATAATATGACGAACAAAAGGAATAACATCAATTTGCTGCACCCTCATTTTCATCTTATTATTCTGTATCTTACGAAAATCCAGTACCTGGTTTATCAGCCGAAGCATGCGATTCGTATTCCTTTCCACTAATGCCAACTGCTCTTTCTCTTCCCCGTTTAAATGTCCGTTGCGCAAAATCTGTTCAACAGGTCCTGCTATCAAGGTAAGCGGTGTACGTAATTCGTGAGATATATTAGTAAAGAAACGTAATTTAATGTCAGTCATCTGTTGTTCTACATTTACTTTATGCTTCAGGCGGAAAATAGTAAATAGAATATAAGAGGCTATAAAGATAATAAGAACAATGAATAATACATATAAGAAATAAGCCCACGGAGTCTCCCAAAAGGAAGGAAGCACCACAAACGTCATGGTGCGGATGTTGTCCACCCATACTCCATCACTATTAGTTGATTTCACTTTCAAAAGATAGGTTCCTTTAGGCAAATTGGTGTATGTAGCCGTACGCTGATTGCCTATGTAATTCCAATTTTTTTCGAAACCCACTAATTGATAGGCATATGAAATACTATTCGGATACCTCATATCCAAAGCTGCAAACTGAATACTAAAACTGTTTCGGTTATACGGTAACTTTATCAATCGTGTATCATCAATGTTAGTGGTCAGTATACCGCCCTTGTCGGGAGTAATAATTTGTTCAGCCTGCCTGAAGGTAGTAAAAATAATGGGAGGTATAAAATTGTTCGTACTAATGGAATCGGGAGAAAAGAACAAAACCCCTTTCACCGTATTAAACATCAATTGTCCCTTTTGCGTACACACCGCATCTCCTTCATTGAAGCTAATATGCATCGGGAATACTTTCGACGGATAATTCTCTATTTTTTCATTGGAAGGAGTAAACTTACAGAGTTCCTCCTCCGTGGCAAACCAAAGGTGTCCTTTATTGTCTTCCTTTATAGATAACAGGATGTCAGATGAAAGCCCGTCTTTCATGGTATATGATTTGAACCTGGCCCGTTTATTATCCAGTGACAGGAGTTTATTAAACCCTCCTCCGAAGGTAGATACATACATCTCCTTCTTTCGGGAAAAGAAAATACTGTGTACATCATTATTGCTCAGGCTACCGGCATCTGATGGAATGCGGGTGAAATGTCGGAATGTAATTTTTTCAGGTTCCTTAAAATCACCTTTGCACATCAACAATCCCGTAGTGCTCCCTATCCAGACTTCACCCCGGGGCCCCGACGTCACAAAGCGCGTACGATAACATTGACTAATCGGATAATTTTTGAGTCGATTCTTATAATTGATAAACTGAGAATCCCGATTTTTTACACGTAAATCCAGATAATTAACACCACCGTCAAAAGTTGCAATCCACAACCGGCGGTGCGCATCCTCATGCAAACTATAAATACTATTACCACTCAGGCTATAAATATCATCTGCATCCGCTACATACTTTTTTAATTGAAAGGTCAATGGCTGCTTACCCGGCCTGGCTTCGATCAAACCATTTCCTTTGGTGCCTATCCACATATTGCCCTGATAATCTTGTGTGAAAGAGTAAGCAATACCCCATTCATCTGCACTGCCGGGAGTGACTCTTCCATTGGCAGTGAGGTTACCCATATAGTTCATGTGCTTGTCATACACACGTATAATCTTATCCTTGTTACCAACCCATATATAACCGTTTGCATCCTGATAAACAGCGCGCGAATTATTTCCCGGAAATTCCGAGTCGTCAGAATGGGCAGCAAGCAAATGAAAATGACTTGTATTAAACGTTATTTTCTCCAATCCGTTTCCATATGAGCAAAGCCATAAATTACCCTGCCTGTCTGTAAACAATCCTGTTACTTTGTTATCGGAGCTCCAACCCGACTGTAAAGAAGGATTATAAAAAGGACGGATTATATTCTTCTTTCGGTCATACCAGGCCAGACCTCCTCCGGGCGGATGCAACCACAGCGAGCCGTTTATGTCTTCGTATATATACATTTCGGGGCGCGAGTCAACAATGTTCTTCCCATACTTATCTTGCAGAATAAAGTAATCCATCTGTTGAGTCTCAGGGTTGAAATGTGTTACCCCGGGAATGCCCAATCTTAGCCAGATGTCAGAATGAGAATCAATATATGCCTCTTTTATGTGGTTATCTTTCAAGTCTTTGCAAACAGTCGCATTGTAATGACGAAACGTATTATTTGTCAGATTATAAATGTAAAAACCATCGGTTTCAGTACCAATGAATAGTTTTTCTTTCTTTAGTGCATGAATAAACCTCACCGACGAAGGCGTTGTTAATTCTTTCAGTGAGAAATGCTCATTGGTAAATTCCCACACACATCCCTTATTGGAGGTGAAGTAAAGGGTCTTTCCACGTTCCAGCACTGCATAGAAAGGTCTTTTTCCGGCTTTAGGCGGGGAAACAAAATAAGCAAACAGTCTCTTCCCTTTTCCCTCACAACTTAACTTATAAATACCATTATCCGTCAGTAACCACTGGTTATGAGAGCGATCAATATAAATCCTGTTTACTTGTTCCTGATACGACACCTGATGTTCTTTGAAAAAATCACGAGCTGTCATTTCATGCGTATCGGGGTTGGTAGTAATATGAATCAGCTCTTTTTGCGCAGTAGTGACCCATACATCTCCCGAAGGGAACACATATAAGTCCTGCGCAAGATAGTTCTCATAAGGTATGGCTTGAAATTTCTCTGTTTGAGGATTAAAACGAAACACCAGATGATCATAACTCTGCACCCATATATATCCGTAAGGATCTTCTTTTATATTATCAATCCGGTTATTAGACAAGCTAATCTTATCTCCGGGATGAGCCTTGTAGTTTCTGAATTCATACCCGTCAAACTTGTAAAGTCCGTCCCACGTGGCAAACCACATCAAGCCCTTACGATCTTGTATGATACTTTGCACTGTTTTTTGTGACAAACCGTCTTCCGAAGTGTATTGCGTAAAGGTATGGGGCAACTGTGCATAACTTACATTCAAGCCCACCACATACATAATTAAGAACAAGCGAAGTACTTTCATGCTTCATCTATCAGTTAAGGTTGTTAAACTAACAACAAATATACAATTATAAAACCAGAAAGACGAAAAGTAAACTACTTTTGCGCTCCAAAACAATTTAGTAGAGACAAAGCAGCTATTCTATAAATAGCCAAACCAAAAATGTACAATAACATTGAGCAAAATCCTCGTAAAAGAATGGGTCTATTCAAACAATTCTTATCATTAATCGAAAAGTATATCAATAATCCCGAATTATTATCTGCACGAAATATTGAGATTATACGAAAAATATACAAAAAACTCACTATTCTTATCGAAGTGTTAAACAATCAAAAAAGATAGAATCAGTGATTTTCCTACACTTTGCAATCTATAAATAGCTATATATAAGCCGATTATCATTTGCAAAGTGTAGGAAAATGGCATTTTTTGCCAAAAATATTCTTTGTATATTTACATCGAAAAAAATGATAAGAATCATGAGAAACACTCATTTACAGGAAGAAAACGCTATGAAAATAACGTATTTCATCAATGTGAGAAGTAAAGTATGCGAAAGCATGAGTCTAGAACAATTTATTGAACGCACCCGCAACGGTACGTGGCAACGCATCACCGAAGAATACCGACAGGCACTGGCCGACGGTAACGAGCAGCGGGCCACACGGCTCAAGGGCAACCTGCCGGCCATTGCACCCGCAGGTATTTTCGAGGGCGGACACAGTGCTGCCAACCTGGTGCAGCTCAGCGGACTGGTCGATATCGACATTGACAAGTGCAGCGAACGGATCGAAGAAATCCGTGAGCTGCTACACCAGCTTCCCTACGTGGTGTACACGCAAGTCAGTCCGTCGAACAACGGGGTGAAGTGCCTCGCGCGGGTCAGCATCAGCCAGGCCGCACAGTACACCCCGCTCTTTCGGCTCATCACTACACACATCAGCAACCACATTCAGTTTCCGTGTGACATGCAGTGCTCGGACGTAAGCCGGTTGCAGTTTGTGTGCCACGATCCCACCGTGTATTACCGTCCCGATGCCATCACCTTTCAGGAACACCTGGACTTAGAAGGTGAATTGCCGGTACAGTTCCCCGAACCGCCACCTGCCACACCGGTACTAACCGATGCAACAGCTCTGCCCGGCAAAGGAACCGCACTGGCGGTACTCGAAGAGGTACTCCGCGAAATTCCCTTTTTGCGGGGACACCGAAACGAGTGCATGTTACGCTTAGGACAGCGCATACGCGTAAAGGATTTTTCACACGAGGAAGTAGAGAAAATGATTTCCTTAGCCGGTGAGAAGTTGGCTCAACCCGATTTTCCGGAGGAAGAAATACGCCGCACGTTACTATCTGGTTATCAGTATGTTAGCCGTAAAAAAGCAACCGATGAGAAAGAAACGGAGGGTTCTTCGAGGCTCAAATCTCTTGGGGCGACCCATTCCGTCGGGGGTACCGGTTCCGAAGAGGATGATTTGTCCGATAATACGAACAAATTACGCAATGAAGCACCCTACATTCCCCATGAGGTTTATGAGCAGCTTCCTCCCCTTCTGCAAGATGTGGTGAAACACGCACGTACTCCTCGCGAGCGAGACATCATGCTCATGGCCGGCATCAGCAACCTGAGCATCGCCGTGCCTCATGTGAAACTCAGCTACGCCAACTCCCTGCACGGCACACAGCTCTTTTTTGCTGTCGTGGCTCCCGCCGGAGCAGGTAAAGGTTGTGCGTTCAAGGTCAGCGGCATGGTAGATGGCATCCATCATCATTACGAGAAGAAACACCAGATTCAGATGAAAGAGTTCCAAACCAACATGCAGGCGTGGGAAGCCCAGCGAGATGCCGCTCTCCGCAAAGGTAACTTCAAGGAAGTGGATCCCAAACCCGAAGAACCTAAAGGCATCTACCTCAACATTGCAGCCAACACATCGAAAAGCCGCATCGTGGAGCACCTTCGCAACAACGGACCGCTGGGTGCCGTGATGAACTGTGCCGAGATCGATACCCTCTCCTCCTCCAGTAGTCAGGAGTACGGTAAGTTTGATGATCTGCTGCGTTGTTGCTTTGACGGCGACCGCTACGTAAGCTCTTTCAAGATCAGCAACGAACCCATCTGTGTGGAAGAACCTCGCATGGCGCATTGCCTGGCAGGTACACCCGATCAGTTCGTACGGTTTATCGGAACGTTGGAAAACGGATTGTACAGTCGCTTCATGCTCATCACCATGGGTAACACCGACGAATGGTTGTCGGCCGCTCCCCGCGAAAATGTGGAAGACAGCAACGTACACTTCGCCCGCTTGTCCGAGAGGCTGTTGGAAATTCATCTCACCCTGGATAAAAGTCCTACGCACGTAAACTTTACCACCGAGCAATGGGCCTCTCACGACGCCTTTTTCAGGGAGAAGCTGAAAGAAGTGCGCGAGCAGGAGAACGATAACATCGATGCCATTGTGAAACGTGCCGGTGTCATGGTGTGCCGCATGGCAGCTTTGTTCACCGCTCTGCGCAAGTACGATGAATACCTGTTGCTGCCCGAGCGTATTTGTGAAGATCGTGATTTTAACGCTGCTATGCATATCATGGCCGCCTTGCTGGAACACAGCCTGCTGCTGAGCAGTTCGTTTCCGGAAGGCAGCAGACGGAAAGCGCAAGCGCTGACTCCTTTTAATAAAATATTAAACATCATGAAGATCATACCCGCTACATTCTGCCACACGGATTTTATAGTAGCAGGAGCCTCACTCGGTATATCTCGCAGCACTTGCAAACGACTCATAAAAAAGGCCATATCCTTGGAATACGTCGAGAAACAGGAGATTTTGTACATCAAAAAAGAGAAAGGAGGGAGGAAAAGAAACGCTAAGAGAGAATGAACCTGAGGGTGACCTCAGTAAACCCAGATAACCCCTCCGGCCCGGGTGAGAAATTCGTTTCTCGAAGGGCCGGAAAATAATAAATTTTAATAACACGAATACTGCTTTGTCTCTTTATTGAATTGTTTGGAAAACCTCTTTATGTTTTCAAAAAACGCCTTTATGTTTTCGGAAAACATAAAGGCGTTTTTATAAAGTCTGTCTAAGGCTCCCCCAGGAAGTGCGCTATGAGTTCCACTTCCCTTTTGAGAAACACATGCCGGTGTTTGTCATACCCAATGCGTTGCAGTTCTCCCGTGAGTTCCCGGTTTTTGCGTATCCACCTGTACAGTCGTTGCAAGGCCGGCGTGGCACACAAACCCGGTGCATAGAGCATGGCAAGTTCCACCTTGGCATAGGATCTGAGGCAGAACACCTCTTCGTTCTTTTCGTCTTTCATACTTATTTATTACCAATTATTCTTCCATAAAGATAATAAAATAAGGGGGTTTAAGCAAGTATATTGTCAAATACTTGACAAGAATTTCACAAAAGGCACTATATCTCTGCTAACACTGGCTTTTTCGAGAGCTTCCATATATTCACTTCTTCTTTCAACGGGAATAATCAACCAATCATACCCTCCTGATGCTAACATGGTATTCATCAAAAATCGTCCCACTCGCCCGTTACCATCCATATAAGGGTGAATGTATGTAAAAAGGAAGTGCCCTAGTATGGCCCGTACGCCGGCCTCGGGTTCTTCTTTCAATAGTGAGAATAATGTGTTCATTGCATCACGTAGCGCATCGGGACTGAGAGGTGTGTGCATAGAATTACGTATATAAACCTGATGTGAACGATAACCCACAACATCCGAAGGTTTGATAATGCCGGCTGTCACACAGGGCATAAACATTTCACTGTGCCATATCGACAAATCGCGTTCTGCTACTTCAGCACTATCTTCGCCCTGAAAAATAGCGGAAACACTCTTCTTTACCGCTTGAAAAGCTTGCCAATAACCACGTGCTGCCAGTGCATTTTTCGCATCCAGATCATCTTTATCCGGCTTCCATTCACCGCTTCTCACTTTATTTATTAATTCATCTGTTACACGATACCCTTCAATAGAAAGAGAATGATAGGCATCCAATTTATATTGTGCCTCCATTTTTTGCAAAAAAGAATCACCGGAAAGATTGGATTTTTTCTGCAAAAAATAATTCATTACATCAACTCTCATATCCTTCCACATCAATCGTAAACGCGTAGTATAAGGTGAAGAAGACAACTCCATGTTGACAACCTCCGCAAAAGGATCTTCTTCCCGAACGTCATATCCGATACGCTTCATCGTTTCCCTTATCTCATCGGCGAAATCACTTCTTCCAATGTTGCGGAATGCCCCTATGACCCGCCCCGCCCGAACCGTCTGTCCGGTATCAACCAAGATTTTTATTATATCCGAGGGATCGGTTATCATGGCCAATGCTGTTCGCATCGTAAGCGGATCATTGCCATACATTGACGGTGCAGCTACAATAATAGCCTCAGAAAGAGTATAAAGATTTAGCTTATATCTGTTGTTCGTATCTATTTTTATCGGTATTTCTGCCGAGAGGTTAAACAGGGATGTAGGGGCTATAAGCTGCAGGGAATTGTTATTCCCTTTGGGAGATCTGATCAATGTTTGTATAGGCACCGTAGTGGAGCCTGTATGAATAGCCAATGATTGTTCTGCCGACAAGCACCACTCATTTCCATATCTTTCGTGAGCATACCTTGAGACGAAATTCCAAAAGGAAGCATACCATGCAGTAGTATCTCCAGGAAGTGTTCTCGGATCTGTTACTACATACCACCCTTTAATTATTGGATATAAAAAATTATTAGCGACCAATCTTTTCAAGTGAACAGGAGATAAATCACTGCTTTTGACCACCATAAAATCGTCGTCCTTCTGAATTTCTTTCAATACATCCAATGACTTTGCCAGTAATTCGGTTATGTTTGCCATAATTTCATTTGTATCAATACACGTAATTAAACCTGTTGAATAACACGTTTATTAAAACGTTGCATTACACGTTTATTATGCAAATATAATCATTTATTTTCAGAATCATTCATCTATCTCATCAAACTTCATCAATTCCCGTCAAACACCATCAAACCCCGTCATTGGGGGTTGCTGCCTGTCGTACCTTTACAGAGTCATAAAGAAACATAAGTATTCACATTTAAAGATTTAAGATTATGTCAAATTCAGTCAATTACTCTGTAGTGGAGCGCAAGAACCCTTCCAAGAAGGATGCTCCGTTGAAATTTTACGCCCAGGCGCAATCCAATGGCGATGTAGATACCGACGAGATGGCTCGCCGTATTGAAAAGTCGTGTACAGTAACGCGTGCCGATGTCAATGCGGTATTAACAGCGCTGGAAGATACCATTGTAGAAGGATTGCAGAAAGGCGAGATTGTTCGCCTGGGCAAACTGGGTAACTTCCAGATTGGTCTGAGCAGCAAAGGAGCCGATACCGCCAAAGAGTTCAGCGTAAGTATGATTCAGAGTGCGAAGATCAATTTCCGTGCCGGCAGTGCTTTGAGGGATGCGGTACACGGACTGAGCTACAGCCGCGTGCGCACCATTCAGGCGCAGAAAGAAACCGGTCAGAAGGAAGACCCTACCCTGCCGGTTGATCCCGTTGACCCCACCAATCCCGGTGGAGAAGACGTGGACGACCCCAACGGTTAATCCCCAGTATTCACCCTTTAATACATGAAGAAGATGAGAAAAGTAATCCAGTTGTTAGTTGAGTGCGTTATCGTGCTGCTTCCGTTTTTCAAGAAGAGAATATGCGAACCATCGATCTCATCGTAGTGCATTGCTCCGCCACGCGCGAAGACCGGCCTTTCAGCCGTGAAGCCCTTGAAGCCGCCCACCGTGCGCGCGGCTTCAGCGGCATCGGCTACCACTTCTACGTGCGCAGAGACGGTCGCATCGAGAGTTGCCGGCCGGTAGAATTTCCGGGTGCACATGCCCAAGGTTACAACACCCGTAGCATCGGTATCTGCTACGAAGGCGGACTCAACACCCGCGGTGACCCTGCCGATACCCGTACCGAGTGGCAGAAGCACTCCCTGAAGGTACTCATCAAAGCCCTCCTGATGGATCACCCCGGCAGCCGCGTGTGCGGCCATAGGGACCTCAGTCCCGACCTCAACGGAAACGGTAAGGTTGATCCCTGGGAGAGATTGAAAGAATGCCCGTGCTACTCAGTTAACGACGAAAGTTTCTAAAAAAGCATGCCCCGATACGCTTTAATCAGTGTACCGGGGCATTTTGTATTAAACATACGTATAGGTGATAAGAAAAGCAGTTTACCAGCTTTTAACGTCAGAGATAATCTGGAGTTTTTGCAACTCCTTTAATATTTTGTTTTCTCGGCGATTATTGCTACGCTGACCATGCGCCAGGGAATAGATGCGCCAGGGAGTTACCCTATATTTCAGAGCGAGACGAATGTACACAACTCTGTTACTGGAATACATAAATTTCAGGATTGTCATTTTCATAAAAAAAAAGCATTAGGTTATTCTTTTGAATTGTACAGTAGCAAATATAGCACAAAAAAAATAATTTAAAACCATAATACTTAAAAATTAACCAAAACAATACCAAAATGAGATACACCCGTAATATATGATAAATGCGGCAGAAATCTGGCGTTTTCAGTGTACATAGAGAGCGAGAAAAAAACAAAAAAATATAATGAATGCTTGTTAGATTATAAATTGTTTCTATATTTGCAGCCATGTGGTGTTCCAAGGGCAAATTGAGCACTACATACAACTATCATCTCAATAAACAAGTCTCCGTGTACCGGAGCATCAACCTTGATGTTCCGGTAGCTGAGCTTCCAAATAAAAAGGGAGTTAACTCACGGCATGACTCGCTCATTAACTCCCTCAGAGTTCTCCTTTTCAAAAAACTATCATCTAAAACAAGCGTTATTTAGAGAACTCCTTTATTCTTTGTTCCTCACTAAGTTGGCAAATCAGTAACACCCCGTCTTTCTCGGCAACGATATACCCGTCCAGCCCTTGTATGACCACCTTGCGTGCCTGTGAGGTATGCACCATGCAGTTGCTGCTGTCGTAAAGCTTCACCTCGGGAGCCACTACCGCATTCTTCGTATCATCTTGCGGAAGCAAGCCGTGCAGCGCTCCCCAGGTGCCGAGGTCCGACCACCCGAACTCTGCCGGCAACACATAAATTTCTTTTGCCTTCTCCATCACCGCATAGTCGATGGAGATATTCTCGCACGTAGGAAAGTAGCGGGCGATAGCCTCCTCTTCCCCTTCCGTGAACAGGTCCGCCTCCATGCGATCAAACACCTGAGCCAATGCCGGCACATACACCCGAAACGCCGTTGAAATCGTTTTCACATTCCAGATAAAGATCCCCGCATTCCAGAAAAAGTTCCCGGCTGCCAGGTACTCCTCCGCCGTGCTTCTGTCAGGTTTCTCCTTGAACGCCTCCACGTGACAAATCTCCTTATCGCGCAACAACGCCTCCCCTGCTGCTATGTAGCCGTATCCCGTTTCCGGACGATTCGGTTTCATGCCCAGTGTGACGATGGCATTGCTATCGGCCGTGAAGCCAAGGGCTTTCTTCACTACCCGTTGAAACTCCGGCACATCCAGCACCAGCTGGTCCGACGGCGTTACTACGATGTTTGCGTTAGGAAAGTGCTTCTTTATTTTCCAGGACACATACGCTATGCACGGTGCCGTGTTGCGCATGCAAGGTTCCGCCAGAATGTTACATGCCGGTATGGCAGGCAACTGTTCTTTGACGATGGCCACATACTTCTGTGCGGTGACCACCCATACATTCTCCGGCGGACAGATGCCGTTAAAGCGTTCTGTTGTAAGTTGAATGAGCGACTTCCCGCATCCCATTACGTCGATAAACTGCTTGGGACATTCCGGTGTGCTCATAGGCCAGAAGCGGCTACCAATGCCGCCGGCCATGATGACTATGTGTGTGTTTTGCATGATTCTAAGAAGTTTTTATTTCAAATACCATTCATACATCCGTTGTACTCCTTCTTCAATCTCAATGCGATGGTGCCAGCCCAGCGCATGCAGCTTGGAAGGATCGGTAAGCTTGCGCATGGTGCCGTCGGGTTTGCTACTGTCGAACGTCAGCTTTCCCGTGTAACCAATCGTTTTCATGATCAGTTCAGCCAGTGCCTTGATGGTAATCTCTTTGCCCGTACCGATGTTGATGTGTGAGCGGGCATCTTTGAAATCAACCTGCTCCATAATGAATACCGAGGCATCTGCCATCTCTTCACTCCAGAGGAACTCACGTAACGGAGTACCCGTTCCCCAAAGTTCCACGCCGCTCACACTAATGCCGTATTTCTTTAAGATGTGGAGAATCTCTTCCTGGCTGTACTGTCCGTTTACACCTTCCACGGGACGGAGGTTCAGGTCCTTGAGCACCGCCTCCCAATTCCCCTCTTTCAGGCAATGAGCCAGGTGAATCTTTCGTATCATGGCAGGCAACACGTGGCTGCGTTCCAGGTCGAAGTTATCATAAGGACCGTACAGGTTAGTGGGCATCACGGCAATGTAATTGGTGCCGTATTGCAGATTGAAGCTCTCACACATTTTCAGTCCGGCTATCTTGGCGATGGCGTACGGTTCGTTGGTCTGTTCCAGCGGTGCGGTAAGCAGTTCCGTTTCTTTAATGGGTTGGTGGGCATCACGCGGATAGATGCAGGTACTGCCCAGAAAGAGCAGTTTCTTTACGTTGTGACGAAAGCTTTCGCCAATCACGTTCTGCTGAATTTGCAGGTTCTTGTAGATAAAATCCGCCCGGTAGGTGTTGTTGGCCATGATGCCTCCCACGTGGGCGGCAGCCAGAATCACATACTCGGGTTGTTCGGCATCGAAAAAGGCACGAACAGCCACACCGTCCATCAAATCGAGCTCGTGGTGGCTCTTACCGATCAGGTTGGTATATCCTTTCTGAAGTAGGTTGTTCCAGATGGCAGAACCCACCAGTCCGCGGTGTCCTGCCACATATATCTTTGCATCTTTTTCCATCTTGTTCTTACTTGTCCAGTTCCTGACGCAGGTGCAGCTTGCGAACAAACTTCATATCATGTGCTGCCATGATGCGTACCAGTTCGGGGAATGAGGTTTTGGTGGGGTTCCAGCCCAGCAGTGTACGTGCCTTGGTGGGGTCGCCCAACAGTTGTTCCACTTCGGCCGGACGGAAGTACCTGGCATCTACCTCTACCAGCACTCTGCCGGTGGCGGTATCAATACCTTTTTCGTCGACTCCCTCGCCTTCCCAGCGCAAGGTGATGCCTACTTCTTCGAAGGCTAGGGTGGCAAACTCGCGAACGGTGTGGTATTCTCCCGTGGCAATCACGAAGTCTTCGGGCACATCGTGTTGCAGGATGAGCCACATGCACTCCACGTAATCTTTGGCGTAGCCCCAGTCGCGCAGGGCGTCGAGATTACCCAGGTAGAGTTTGTCCTGAAAGCCTTGTGCTATGCGGGCAGCTGCCAATGTTATTTTGCGGGTAACGAAGGTTTCGCCGCGGCGTTCGCTCTCGTGGTTAAACAGGATGCCGTTAACGGCAAACATGCCGTAGCTTTCGCGGTAGTTCTTGGTAATCCAGAAACCGTATTGTTTGGCTACACCGTAGGGTGAACGGGGATAGAACGGGGTGGTTTCCTTCTGGGGAACTTCCTGAACGAGCCCGTAAAGCTCGGATGTAGAGGCCTGATAGATCTTGGTTTTCTTTTCCAGTCCCAGGATACGCACGGCTTCGAGCATGCGCAAGGTGCCTATAGCATCGGCTTCGGCGGTGTATTCGGGTACATCGAAGGATACTTTGACGTGGCTCTGTGCGGCCAGGTTGTAGATTTCATCGGGCTGTACCTCTTGAATAACACGTACTAATGAACTAGAATCAGTCATATCTCCATAATGCAAATTGACTAAGCGACTTTGTTTCATATCACGCACCCATTCATCCAAATAAATGTGTTCGATACGTGCTGTATTGAATGAAGACGAACGTCTAATGATGCCGTGTACTTCGTATCCTTTTTCTATTAAAAACTCGGCCAAAAATGAACCGTCTTGTCCGGTGATACCGGTGATTAATGCTACTTTTTTCATATCATGTCTAATTATCAAACTTTTCTCGTAAAATATTCCATAAGAATAAAATGTTACCAACAATATATCTCTTCCACATCCTTTTCGGCTCTTGCATTAGACGATACAGCCATTCAAGATCATTATTTTGCCACCAAAGAGGTGCTCTTTTAGTTGTGCCAGCAAAAAAGTCAAAAACAGCTCCTATAGCCCCAGCATGACAATTTATTTTCAGTTCATCCCAATTATGATAAAGCCATTTTTCTTGTTTTGGAGCAGTCATTCCTACCCATAACAGATCTGGATTAAAATTATTAATAGCAGTTATAATAGCTTTATTTTCTTTTTCATTAAAATTTTGTTTATATGGAGGCGAATATGTTTCCACAATAATATTAGGATAAATCAAAGTAACTTTCTCTCTTATACGAGACAAAACAGCTTCACTACTACCCATAAAGAAACATTTCCCTCCCTGTAAATTCAACTTATCCATTTCAAAAGAAAATAAATCCCAACCAGTAACACGCTCATATGGCCTTGGTGTTTTATTAAGCCATTTACAAGCTTTAACAATACTTATTCCATCTGGCAACAAAACATCACTTTTTCTCAGCGCACTATCAAAATCAACATCATTAAGTGCTACATTATATGAATGCGCATTAATTGTATTTATCAAGAGTTTTCCTTTAGACAAATACCGTAATTCGTCTTTACTAGAAAGTAACTTTAAAGATTTTAGATACATAAATTATAAACCATATAGAAGTTCCATATATAAATCCCTTATTTTCGCATTAACAGAATTAACATGAAACATTGACTTTGATAACTTTATAGATTCATTTATTATTCTATTTCTCAAAGCTTCATCATTTATCATTAGCTCCATTACTTCTGCTAAAGCATCAACGTCGCCACAAGAGAATAACATCACATTAATACCATCTCGTGCAATATCTGTTATTCCACCTACAGGTGTTGTAATTACAGGTAAACCATAAGCCCATGCATCAAGCACAGCCATAGGGAAGCCCTCAGCATAACTAGGCAAACAAAAGATACTAGCTTCCTTAAAAACTTTGTCTTTTTTTTCTTTATCAACCCACCCCAAAAAAAGAACCTGATTATCTATTCCTAGAGATTCTGCCATTTTTTTTCCCTTATCAATATCACCATTTCCTGCAAATACAATCTGCCATTTAGGATATCTAGATGCAATCTTAGAAAAAGCAACAATCAGATCCAAATATCCTTTTCTTGCATTTAAAGTTCCGGCATAAAGTATCTGTTCTTTCTTAGGGTACTCATGTAATAATATCTCACTAACACAAGGGTTGAAGATAACACGAGTATTGATTGGAAAATCAACACTTTCAATAAGTTTATCTCTCCAATACTCGGACAAGACAATAACTACATCAGCGCTTCTAAATAAATAGCAATAAATCATTCTAAATTTACTGTTTATAGTAGTATCTGGCGAGTAAGAATGAAAATGAATTATTGTTTTTTTTTTAAATAATTTAGATAATAACATAAAGGGTAATTTTCTAATTGCTGACACAGGTTCACTAACATGAATATGAACTAAATCTACAGATGAAAGATTCACAATAAACAAAAATAAAGAATAAAAAAAATACCATATTTTTCTTATTGGAGAACGATCAATATGCGTTTCAATCCATTTACAATTAAATTCATCCCAATGAATACCTTTTTCATGAGCTCTAATCACAGAAGTAATGCCACCACGGGTTCTCCTTGAAGTGGCAATAATAAGTACTTTCATAATTACAAATTTATTAAATGAGATTGTCTATGAAATCCAAATATGATTTACGTTTATTCTCTAGCTGATTCTGAATATAATCACTTTGAGTATGAAAATTAGCTATAGCTTTATCAATCATTGATAATATTTTTTCTGCTGTTACTTCATCCCCTCTCCCTATAAAATTAGAAGGATATAAATTAAAATCTTTAAGTAAAGATGTAAATTTTGAATCCCCAGATACAGAAGAATATAAATTTCCCTTTTCATAAAGCATAAATGGAGTATTGCTTTTAAGGGAAAACATACCGTCATGAAATCTGTGAGAAATAACAAAATTAAAATATTTATAAATACCTAACTGTTCTAAAGGAGACATATCATTTAAACAATAATCAGCCCAACTAGCAGGGCGAAAAGATACAACAACATATCCTAAAGACGTAAAGTATTTAGCCACATCAACCGCCCAAATGTCATCTCCAAAAGTATGAATAAGCACACTTTTTAAATTTAATTTTATTTTATTCTTACTAATATAGGCATCTGCATAAGAACTATCAATAATAAGATTAATAGTTGGGTCAACAATCAATGTTATTTTCTCAGGAGGCAAAAAATTCAAAAATAAATTATACGTAAGTCTATCTCTCACGCTGACAGCGTGAAACTGAGATATAGCAATCTCCATCTCTTTTTTTTGTCTTGGCGATAAATTTTCATATAATACATTTTTAGAGGAAGCAGCGAGTAAGACTTTTTTCGATTTAATATCTTTAAGCCAATATGCAGATATTCCATCATACCTAAAAGGCAAACGGTCCAACTCCAGCAAAGTATCCGCCCCTACATATATAATATCATAAGAACGAGAAGAAATATAGTCAAGAGCCTTTTTAACATCAGTAATAACACAATCTGTCTCACGAACATTTAAATTTAATTTCTTAAAATTACGATACTTCAGAATTCTATTAAAATCCTTCATTATAGACAATAAATTAAAAGTCTTATAAGGAAGTATCCGAGGTCTAAATCCATGAAAAGGAATAATTTCAACTTGCGAAGACGGATATTTATTTTTTATTACACACAATGTAGCATAAGCTTGTAAGTTAGTTCCACAATTCAAGTCACCAAAATATGTCAAAATGCCAATTTTCATATCAAATATCTTTTCTTATAATATATCTAAACAGTCTATATAATCCTATCTTCTCTAAACATTCTTTTGTTTTATGAATAAAAAACACTTTAACTTCTGTATACATAGGCGTTTTTTCTAATTTATATCCTCCGTCAAACGAGGGTAGCAAATATCCAAGAAATTTATATAGTTTGAAACGAGTAAACTGCCTATATTTTTTAGAATTTATATTTTGTCTTTGAGATAGGCAGACTTCATTAATTGTAATCTCTTCTAATACAATTCTATTCTCATTCTTCATGGCATTTATTATATTAAGTGCATGAACTGTTCGGATTAAAATAACAGACCAAGGATACTCACTATTCTTGTATTTTTCTAACCAAGCATCTCCAAAAGAAATATCAGCCAGTTCACCTGTAGCATCAACACAAAGATGACATCTTAAATGTTTATTATAACCAGTAAAGCCACCATATTTTTTATATGAAGCGGTAAATATGCCACCTTTATTATCTTTAAGTAACATTGAGCCAGGTTGCCCTCCACCTCTATATCTTAAAAATGATATCTTCGCATAGTCAATATCATGCCTTAATGCTATTTTTCGAACTTGATTAAAAGATTTAAAACCACCACAAAAATTAGATATTGTTAAAACTATATTATCATTTATCCGTGAATCAATTCGTTGAATATTTCTGATTCCCGCTATATTACAAGGAGTACCAACATAAGCTATTTTACAATTCACAGACTCTATTTCTCTAATAAATTCAGAAATATCAACTGGACAATATTTCGAACCCTGAGATTCCAATATTGCATCAATATCAGAAGTCAAGAAAGTTTTAGTAAGAGGTCCATTCTCTGTGTATATAAATTTGGTCACTGCAACTTTATCAACAATTCCATGAGCCAAAATGTACAATAGAAATTCAGTTATAAGTCCACCAGAAGAAGCCTTTGACAAAACCGTATTATCAACACTATGACCTGCATAATGCTCCAAAAAACGCCCTAATTCAAGGCTATACTTCACATCAGGATAAAGTCTTTTGCCTTCAGATACAATTTTATACCCAATTGCAGGGCATATTTGATTAGCTATTTCATATTCTAACTTAGCATCTAATAATGGAATATTTTGACCTCTTTTTTTAGAATAAATAATTTTACTAACATTTTTATCATACGAACAAATTCCACAACCCAAACATAATTTATTATCAACAACATTTTGAATATTCATCGAATCAAAGTATTAAAGAAAGATACATATTTAAGAAGAATACTATCTGTTTTATAATTTTCATTTACAAAACATGTCTGATTATTTTTCAGCATATCATATTGTAGCGGATGATTATTTATTAAATCAATCATGATTTCAGCTAATTGATATTCATCTGCCGGTTTAAATAGATAACCATTAAAACCATTTATTATAAATTCTTTAAAGCCATCTAAAGAAGAAGCTATTACTGGCAAATAATAATTAAAGGCTACAGTCATCGCACCACTCTGCGCTATATCTTGATATGGAAGAACAAAATAATGTGATTTACTAAATAAGTCTGCAACATCCTCATTCGGAATAGAATTAATATGTAATTCGAATAGAAAAGGATATTTAATCAATGAATTATATGTTTTCCAATTATCACATTTCCCAGCAATAATTACTAAGAACTTTTTCTTTGTTCTCTCATAAACAATATTAGCAGCTTTAATTAACGTATCAATTCTTTTATACTCACGAATTATGCCAAAATTTAGAAACACAACTTTCTCATTACAAGGAGAAAGTAAAGATGATCCATAATTTTTTAAGGCTAAAGGAGCGCATAAAATATTAGCATTTTTCGTCTTAATAATTGATTTTAGCAGTTTTTCCTGACCTATCGAAAAAACATGAAAATTACTAAACAATTTAATAATCAATTTAGTATATATTCTCGCTAAATTCTCATTTACTGCACCTTTAGGGGTTGTTACATTGTGCAACGCATAAATTAAAACAACTTTTTTTATAAAAAGTTTTAATAATACAGCAAAATATGGAATACCAGAAAAATTAACATAGCAAAGCGAATAATTTCCTCTGTTAATATGAGAAATAATACTATAATATTCTGCTATAATTTTTAAACTCCGAGCTCTACAAGAGAGCTGTATAAATTCACAATTAACATCAACACCTCTAAGCCTTTCTGTAACAATTTTAACATGATCAATATTCGATGAGTAGGACGTAACTATATACCAATCAATATTAAAGTATTTAGACATTAAAGGTATTATAGGAAGATCTACATCTATAAAAGAGTCAGAGGTGATCCAAATAATCTTCTTCATATTTCCCTAAAAAATTTAAATTAGACCAGCAAAAACGTCCTCAATTCGTTTCATCATATCGATATATGAATTTAAATATTTTTTTGAAAAGCATTCACACTTGTTATACTCAAAATTAATTATAGAATCAAAGACTAACTCAACTGACGGCTCTTTATATTTCAATCTTCCCAAAGCAGAACATCTATTTTTAAGAAGATCTGCTTCTTTTAATATGTGATAAATTTTACTCGAATCATCTTTAACAAAATATTTCATCCTAACAATACCATAATTATCAAAGCTATAAAATGGTACCACATTATGTAGCGAGACAACTATTGGATGCATATTATGGCCAATATATCCTTTAGAATATTTAATCAGTGCATACCAATCTAAAGGAGACAAAGGTACATCAATTTTATAATCAAAATTATTTTCAAACATAACACCTCCTGGCATACACAAAGCTACAGAAACACAACCTATAGAACGTGCTTTTTTATCAAAATCGTTTAACCATTGTAAAGAAACAACGCCAGATGAATAATTCTTAAAACTTAAAAGAATATAATTGTCTGGTAAACCAAATTTCTCTAGAATATATTCCTTTGACGGTATCAGCTTTTCATTATTATAATTAAACCCAAAAACAGGATCGGGGGTAATATCTGGAATTATCTGATCATATGTTAAATACTTAATCATATTACGTGTCCAAGAATCACGAACAGTAATAAAATTAACACGACTCAGAGCCTTAAACATATTTTTACGTAATTTAAACTTAACATGTTTATAATCAGAATCTTGAGCAGAAACTGACATCATCACTATTGGTATTTTTTTTAATTCAGTAGATTCAATAAAGGTACCCCAAAAAGGATTAGGGAATCTTCTATTTGAATATTTATGTTCAAAATGAAGTCCTCGTATACCAAGTCTTACTCTCGAAATCAAACTTTGATAATTTAGCACAGCATCGCTACCTATAATTAAACCATCTATTTGATATTTATTTACTGTATTAATTATATCCAATTCTGATTTACAGATACTAGTAACAGGAAGATTTTTTATAACAAAATCAGCATGTTCTTTAGTTTGAATATTACCAACCATTTTTTTATACATGTTTGCCAGATCGTCAGGATACCAATGAATAACAACAGGCGTATATCCTTTATTTCTAAGGTATGAAACAGTAGAATAAACTTGCAATTGAGCACCAAAATTAGAGACAGCATGATATGTTAATATTCCAATTTTCATATTATATTTATTTTTTTGAAATTACTTTTTCATTACGAAACAACATCATAAACACAAAGAGAGAGAGGAGAGTTACATTACCTCCAGAACCTTGAAACTTAAAATAAAAAACTCCATTTATAAGTAGATAAACAAAAACACTATAAAACAGAAACTGAGCCAAAGATATCACCTTATTTTTCTTTAGAATATTTCGACACAATAATGAAAATAATAGAAAAATAAACATTGTGTATATTTTACCAAATTCAAAAAGAAAAGCCCCAACAATAGTATAAAAATATTGCCCTCGAACATTAGTTTTCTTTTCTATAAAATCCCATTTTTCTATCCCCGTCTCATAGTCAGCCGATTCTGGCGAGAATATACGAGTAAATAGAGTAAAATACGCTCGTCCATCAGTAGTTCCGTTTAATCTATTATACATTAATCCATTGAAATTAACAAAACTTTCACCTGCATATTTAACATTGTAATAGACCAACATATCAGAGCCAAAACGGGATTGTGTAATGATTATAAACAAGAAAGAAAGAGGTATTAAAGTAATGACAAACAATCTCTTTATTACTCTAATCCTCTTTTTAGACATAAAAGTTCTTAACACTAAAAACAAAGAAAACATGTAAGCAGCATCAATAATTATACTACCTCTATTTCCATTAACTATTATTACTAAAATTTCTAATATTAATGTCGAATAAAAAAATATTTTATTCACTTTATTTGGAGCTAAAACAAAATAGGTATAAAAAGATAATGCAAGAGAAATAGGCATCATTCCTGTGGCCAAAAGGTTAATATGGCTCAACAAACCGTATTTATAAAACCAAAAACGCTCTTCTGAATTATAATGGTTTTCCTTTAGTTCTCCCCAATCAATAGCACCATTCATATCTCTCAAAGTAGGGATCTGTATTATAATACAAATAACATTAACAACAAGAAGACATTTAATAATAGTCAACAATAAATCAGTTTTAGTGCAGTATATTTCCGTAATTTTATTACTCTTAAAAAACAAAAAAGGGCTAATTATCAACATTAATGCACAGAAGAGATAAATGAAAGGCTCTATTGACATTTCCGAATAGTAATTAGAATACACAAAATACTTATTTGTATAAAGTAGAAGTGAACTCCAAGCTGCAATTACGTATAATGACAACAATAATACACCGACATTAAAAAGTCTATTTTTATACCAATAAATCAATAAGACCAATGAATATACTAATGCGTTACAAAACAAAATAATATTAGAGTACATATATATTATATCATGATTAGTTTACATTGAATAGTCTCATTTCTTTCTAACCATAGACAAAGACATTCTTTGAGGTTTATTCGGAATAATTTTAGGATATCCAGCAGCTATAAAAATAATAATCTTTTCGTATTCAGGAATTCCCAATATATCTTTAACTTTGTCATTCTCTTTAAAACTAGCATGTTGCCAATTTAAAGCAGTTGAAGCTATATTATTCGCAGCACAAGCTAATAAAAAATTTTGGACACACAAAGACGCATCAATAATTGGAGAAAATCGATCTCGAATCTCATATGCACGAGTATCAGCAGTAATACAAATCAGGTAAGGGATTATAGAACTAAATCCTGTAGCACCTGCTATACATTTTTTTAATTCTTGAATTGTATCAGGTTTTTTTTCAATATAAAATCTGGTTGGCTGTCTACAACAACCGCTAGGAGATTCTAAAGCAACTTCTATAATCTCATCCCAAACTTGATCAGTAATTTTATCCTCAAGAAAGTTCCGACATGAGGTACGTGCTTTAATTATATTATAAAATGTAATCTTATCAATTGGATCGATACAGAAAACATTATTTTCTTGAGATGTGTTAACAGAGTTCTCTGTTTGTTTCTCGATATAATATTCCATTACTGAACAAATCCATTTAAATGCAGGATCTGACAAGATCATTTGATTAGAAATTTTATTCCTTAATGCAACACACTTTTCGTAAATCTGCAAACCATGTCCTTTTTCAAAAGGCGTAATATTAACACCCTTATCCAAGATATGAGCATAGGTTCGTAATTTGCTAAAAATAACTTCATCATCTTGATCATAATTCTTTAGGAAAGATAAAGAATAATGAATATCTTCACTTATAGCAATAAGTATTTTCTTTATTTTCGACAGCATAAGTTTAATTTATGTGAAACACACAATATGGGTTGTAATTATATTCTTTTTTATCTCTTTGCCCAATTACTTTGGCCGGTACACCACCCACAATTGCATATGGGGGAACATCTTTTGTCACAACTGCTCCAGAAGCCACAATTGAATACGCTCCTATAGTTACACCGGGAAGTATAATTGCTCTAGAACATATCCAAGCATATTCATTGATTACAACAGACGAACCAATAGTTTTAAATTTTTCATCATTATAATCATGATGAAGTGTCCAAATCATAACTTCAGCAGCTAAAGTTACAAACTCTTTAATAATCAATCCTTCTCTAGCATCTAAACGCACTCGAGGACCAATCGAGCAATTATTATTAATAATTAATCCACGAGGATTACGAATTTCAAAGCCAGCATAAAAAGAGACTTTACCAATTTGAGAACCTAAAAGACGTAAGCATAACAGCCTCAAATGCCTTGAGGGCATGTTTGAAAGCACAGTATTGATAAAATACCATTGTATAGAGTTGATCCATGTAAATATACTTTTTTTCATACATAATTTATTGATTATATTTTTAGTTTTATATATTTTTTTATAGCTTTTTGCTCGGATTTAGTTAATGCAAATAAACATATAGACACCAATGAACTCAATAAACCCACAAACAGGAGTAAAGTAAAACGAAAAAATCCATCAGGAATAATAAACACTAAATATAGAGGCACTAAATATGAAGATATTACAACACACAATATTGGAACTAAAACATTTTTCAAATAAAAAATACAAGGAAAATTCACCATTCCACGAAGTAAATATATCCTAAAATACAAACAAGCCAAAGAATTAACAATAGCTAATATAAAAACAACTTGTGGAGGAAATCCATTTTTCAAAAACAAATAGGAAATTGGTAAATTTAACATCATAATAGTACCTACAACAGATGTATAAGTTTTAATACTTCCTGTAGCTTGAGCTGTTGCCATTAAAGGATAAGACAAAGAGTCAATCATGGCAACTACAAGTATTAATTTAGTAAATAATACGACAAATTCAGGAACAGAAGCTAACCATAAATCTAAAACAAAAAAAGTCTCCAAAAACAAAGGCATTGTAAGTACAAACAACAATAAAAAAGAAAATTTAGAACTTTTCATGACTAAATCAAACATCATTTGCCTTTCACCTATTGCATAATATTTAATAATCTGAGGACGCGCAGCCATCATGAAATTTTGTACAAATTGATTTATTGCGCCATTTATTTGATAAGCAATGCTTTGAGCAGTATTTACTAATGGACCAAAAAATAAATTTAAAATTATATTCACACCTTGATTATTAAATACATTTGCTAGAGCTCCAAACAAATTCCAACCAGAGTATGAAAATATCTCATAAAAAAGTTTAGAATCCCAATAGTATTTAAATCTACACTCAGGAAAATGATTCCTACAATAAAGCCTATAAACACAGGTCACAAGAGTTACTATTAAAAACAATAAGACAGCATATAGAATCAATTTATCTACATAAAATAGATTCAATAAGTAAACGACAATCAACTTTAGCACTACTTCTAAAACACTGACATATGCATAAACATTCATACGTTCATGAGCTATTATTAGCGCATTATATGGGATTGTAAACATAGTCATCATAAAAGATAGAACAGAAAACTGAAATATCCAATTTGCTGCATAAAGACGATTAGCAGGAATTGTCATTTTATTATTTAGAAACCATAAACCTATAGTTTCAGCCATTACTAATATAACTATAGCAATTATACCATAAATAATAATAGTAGTACTAAAAGTCTTTTTTAATTTATCTATATTATCATTCCCTAATTCAAAAGAAAAAAAGCGTTGAGAAGCTACAGACATACTATTGCTTAGAAATGAAAACATTACAACAACTCCAGCAACAACATTATAAATCCCATAATCAATTGGACCTAATATTTCTAAAACAATTCTTACAGTATAAAGAGAGACACCCATCATCATGAGCATTCTAAAATATAGTAACAAAGTATTTTTTGCTATTCTAGCATTATTATTTTCCAAATTCAATTCACATTTATGCTTTAAAAATCATTTTAATTTCATTAAAAAACATATACCAAAAGATATGTATTTAAAATCATTAATCTCCATCATCATATTAATATAATCCTTCAAAAAAACATGGCTTAATCCATAATTAACCGTACGGGAATCATATTCAGCCATCAAATTTAAACAAGGATAAATCTGAGGCCTCCAATTAACACCTATAGCAAGGCCATTAAGATGATAGCTTATTCTATTATTATAAACATAAGCAGCATGAACACCTATCTCACCATATAAATTTAAATGTTTAGTAGCAGCAATATAGTAACGGTTCCAGCGTCCATTTCCTTCTGAAACTGGAGTTCCAAAACCCGAATCATCATCCTTATCATCTACGGTTTGCCAATCTCTTGTCAGAACATCATTTCCTCCTAATACAACCGCGGGCATATACTTCCAGAATTGTCCTTCTTTGATTACTCGCAAGCGGCCGCTAAATTGTCTGTCCTGATTGGTGAATTTGCCCCAAGTCGATTCCGGCCAATAATTTCCTGGCATTCCTTTATTTAACGTACAAGCATAAGCCACTTCTAGAAAAGGAAATAAAGTAATGTTCAAGTAATAATTGTATGTATTGTAACTCCAACCCGGTGTTGCATGCTTATTTAAGGCAGAACCACCCACCATCACCGTTTTATCTCGCTGCATGTCTGCCGTTGGCATGTGCAACAATCCGGTGGTGCCGTAAGGGAACTGTGCTTGCACAAACAAGCACAGCATAATCCCGAAAAGAAAAGAAAGGATTCTTTTCATGTAGTGTTATTTTTTGGTTTCTCCGTAGCCGTAACCGTACTTCTTGCCGTAACGACCGTATTTACCGTACTTGCCATAGCCGTAACCATAGCCGTAACGTTTGCTTTCCAGGTTCACCGCATTGACTACCAACGCCATGTGAGGCAGCTTACGTTCCTTGCGGATTTCATTCACCAGTTCGAAATCACTCTTATGCGTTACTTCGGAACGACATACGTACACCGACAAATCGGCCACACGGCCGGCAATGAGGGTATCGGTTACCAATGCCACTGGAGCAGTGTCCAGCAACACGTAGTCGAACTTTTCTTTCAGTGCCTCGATGGCTTTCTCCAAACGAGGGCTTGCCAACAATTCGGCTGGATTGGGCGGTACCATACCCGCAGGGAGTACTTGGAGGTTCTCGGTGACACCGGAATCGGTCAACAGCGAGAAAATATCATTAGTACCTCCCGAAAGGTATTTGGTGATTCCTTCTTGTTTGTGCGAGAAACCGAAGTGTTCCGCCAAACGGGGTTTGCGGATATCTAACCCTAGCAAGACTACTTTTTTGCCCAACAGAGCCAAACTTACTGCTAAGTTGACCGAGGTAAAGGTCTTGCCTTCGCCCGGACTGGTAGAGGTAAACAGAATGACTTTGTGGTCTTCGCTGCCCAGCATGAATTGCAGGTTGGTGCGCAGGCTGCGGAAGGTTTCCGCCATCATGTTGTTCTCGTTTTCACGAACCACAATGGTACGGTTGCCATCTGTTTCCGCCTGCAAGGGAATTTCTCCCAAAATGGGCATCGTAGTGAGTTTCTCTACATCGTGACGGGTACCAATCTTGAATTGCAACAGGTCCATGACATAGATGATGCCGGCCGGTATCAGGACACCCAATACCAAAGCGATGAGCAATATCATTTTTGATTTGGGTGAAACGGGATCTTTATCTGCCAAAGGTGCATCAATAATTTTGGCATTGTCTGCCGTAGCAGCCATGGTGATGGAGTTTTCTTCGCGCTTTTGCAGCAACATGAGGTACAAGCCCGATTTGATTTCCTGTTGGCGGGAGATGTTGGTCAGGATACGCTCCTGCTCCGGTGCCTGCTCAATGCGCACGTTGTATTTGCCTGCCTGGCGCTCAATATCTTGCTTGGCAATGAGCAACCCGTTGCGCACCGAGGCAATGGAGTTGATCACATTGGCGTGCTGTGCCTTGATGGAGGTGTTGAGGTTCTGAATGACAGGGTTATTAGGCGAAGAAGTGCGCAACAAGCGGTCGCGCTCCAGCACCTGGTCGTTGTAGCTGTTAATCAGCGTAGCCAGGCTCATGTCTTGTAAACCTACATTGGCGGGAATCACCGACTCTTTGTTCGCGGGGTTCTGCACATACTCCTGCAGGTAATTAATCAGGTTGATCTGCGTGGCATTTTCAATGCGTTTTTGTTCATACTCCGAGTTTTCTTGCAGATACACCTGGGCATCTTGCTTGAGGTCTGTTAAGCCTGAGCGGCGTTTGTAGCTTTCCAACTCCTGTTCGGTACTACCCAGTTCGCCGGAGATAATGGCAATGCGGTCGTTGATAAACTGCTCGGTTTTGACACCCACCACGTTTTTGTCGTTGTTGGTGTCGCGGTTGTACATTTCAACCAACTTAGCCAGGAAATCTTCACCTTTCTTTTTGTTTTGGCACTTGAAGGAAAGGGTTGCCACTGAAGTGGTTTTAGAGGTGGGCGCAATACCCAAATTAGCTAAAGCTCCCTTGGCTACTGCCATAGCCGGTGAAACCACCACTTTTAATTCCTGGTGATCCAAAGCCGGGGCATCGTGGCGGTAGGCAAAGGTGACACGCCCCGCAGGGGTGCGCAAAAAGCCGGGAAGTTTAGCTACCGATCCCGAAAATTCTTTTTCTTCACCGGCTTCGTCATATACTCCTTTGACCAAAATGGAAGAGTCAGGTTGAATGGTGATGTGCATTTCAACGGCACCTTGCAAGAGATCATTCTCTTGAGGTGTCATCTCAACCAAGAGCGGACTTTGCTTATAGAGTTCCACATACCGAAGACCTTGGCGCACAGTGTACGAACTATAGGCATTCATCTCCAGAATGACTTGCTTGATGAGTGATTTGGATTTAAGCACTTCCAGTTCGTTATCAAAGTTGGTGCTTTGAGCAAACAAGCCTAAGTCTTCAAAGGCCGCCATTTCGGAAGCCATGCTGCCTCCTTTTTTATCGTCTTTGATCATGATGGCAGCCGATACGTTATAAACGGGTGTGGTCATTTTAAGGTAAAGAAATGCCACGGCTACACACGCCAACACGGAGCCTACAAACCAGGGCCAGTAGTTGAGGTATTTGAGTAAAAGTTCCTGTAAATTAACGGATTGTTCCTGTTCGGAATAGTTCTTTTCTGAAATTTCGTCGTTCATGATGTGTTACTTAAAGATAGTGACTAATAAACTGGCTACGGATACCAAGATACTGGTAGCTGACACCCAAAGGGAAGTACTACTGGTGATATCCGATGTTTTGGCTTTCGCCTTGTTGGGGGTTACATACAGTATGTCATTCTGCTGCAGGTAGTAGTAAGGAGACAGCACCACGTTGGCATCGTTGAGGTTGAGTGTGATGATTTGCTTCACACCGCTCTGGTCTTCACGAATGAGTTTCACGTTGTTGCGCAAGCCGTAAATGGTAAGATCGCCCGCCATAGCCAGGGCCTCGAACACATTGACTTTTTCGTTGGCAATGGTAAAGGTGCTGGGTCTGTTGACCTCACCGATCACCGATATTTTGTAGTTGATAAAGCGCACGTTGACTACCGGTTCTTCTTTGAGGTAGTCTTTGAGTTTGGATTTCACCAATTCCTCGGCTTCGCCTTTGGTAAGACCTCCCACGCGAAGGGTTCCTATTACCGGAAAATCAATATTACCTTTATTGTCTACCAAATAACTTTGCAAACTAGGCTGCGTAGTTGTATTTCGCTGTAATCCGGTTATAGCAATAGTAGGTACTGTTAAATTAAAGGGCACAGCCAGCTCTGCCTGGGTGGTACTCACCGTAATGGTCAGCAGGTCTTTGGGTTGAATGCGGGCATCGTATAGCTCGGGTTTCTGTGACACTTGATTGACAATGGAGTCATTCTGCAAATAGGGCACGCTCTTGTACGAGGTGCAGGCTGTAAAGGCCAGAGGCAACAATAACAACCAGAGGTAGCATAACTTTTTCATAATTAGCTTGTTTTGTATTTTAGATGATCATTTTTACACATTAATACGCTTTCTTATCTCCGCAAATAGCGTTATGCAACGTTTTGTAGATGATAAAGAGGTCGAGCAGGAAGGTCCAGTTTTCAATGTACCAGATATCTTTCCGCACACGGCCCTCCATTTGTGACACCAGCTTGGTTTCGCCGCGGAAGCCGGTAACCTGTGCCCAGCCGGTAATGCCGGGCTTTACCCAATGACGCACCATGAACTTGTCAATGAGTGCGGAATATTCTTCGGTATGCTTCAGCATGTGAGGACGCGGTCCTACCACAGACATGTCTCCCATCAATACATTGATGAACTGGGGTATCTCGTCAATGTTACTTTTGCGCAAGAAATCACCGAACCGGGTTTTACGCGGATCGTCTTTGGTAGCCTGCAATTTATCGGCCTCACCATTCACTTTCATGGAACGAAACTTATAGCACGTAAAGACTTTGCCGTTTTCTCCGCTGCGCTTCTGCTTGAAGAACACGGGTCCGGGCGAAGTGATTTTAGTGACCAACGCCACAAATATATAAATAAACGGGAATAGGGTGCAAAGAACAACCAATGAAAAGACCAGATCAAAAGCACGTTTTAACAATCGGTTCTCTATTTGTGAAAGCGGTTCGCGACGGATGCTAAGCACGGGCACATCGCCCATCAGTTCCATCACCATGCGGCGTTTGAGGTAACGACGCACATTGGGCACGCTGTAAAAACGCACAAAGTGATTCTCGCAATGGTTCACTATGGGCATAATCTCGTCGCTCCTCTTAGAGGGCAAACAGCAATATAAGTAATGTGCTCCGTGTTTTTTCAAATAGGGAACAATATCTGATATGTTACCCAAATAAGGTACACCGCAAGCACCGTCTTCGTTTGGTTCGTTATCAAAATAACCCAGCACACGGTAACCTGATGTAGGATCGTCTGTCATCTGATGGTAAAGCTCTTCCATATTGGAAGCACAACCTACAAAAACCACGCATCGTGTGTTGCGTCCGCTCTTTCGATAGGCCTTGATGATGCTGCGAAAAACTAATCGGAATCCAATAAGCAACAAAGTTGCCAAAGGATAATAACATAATAAGAAAAATCCGGAAAGATTATACTGGTGATTGTCCCATACCTGCAAGGCAAATACAAAAAGTAAGCAATGTGCCACCAATACCTTGATGATGTGGCGCACTATTTGATCGGGACGAATAACGCGATCGGCAAGCACTACGCCGAAAGCAGCAGAACAAACCAGGTAGCACAAGGTGATAAGCACCATACTGAGACGGATGTCATGCGTAAATAAACTGCAATCCATGTAATTCTCCAATAAACAGCCGGAAAAGCTAAACAGAGAATTCAGTATGGCAATGTCTCCTACTACTAAAAATGCAGAGACAATTTGATTAAAACGGGTGACTTTGTGGACACTCATAGCAATGGGTTAGAGATTTAATTTAAAATTTTGTTTTTCTAGAATTGTCAGCCTTTGATTTTTTGCAGCTGACTGAGTGGGATTTTTACTCCCATAGCCATAACCTGGGGAATGCGTACCACGACATGTGTTTTACCGTCGATACGCACCAATTCACCTTCAAAGCCGGTGAAGCAGCCTTCGATAATGCGAACCCGGTCGCCGGGTGCCACTTCATCGAGTTGAACGCATTCGTAATCACCGTTATCCGCACAGTGACCCACAAAACGTATGAAGTTTTGCATGTCTTGTTCGGCAATGCGAAGCATACGGCCGGTGCTGTAGTCTTTCATGTAGCTGATGTGCAAGTGATGGTCGTTGAGCAACGCATAGGCTTCAACACGTGTGCACTTCACGAAGATAAGGTTACTAATGACAGGTACCTCTACCCGTTTACGGCGATCACTGTAGGTGCGCACCACAAAACGAGTGGGTAGAAAATGGGTTACGTCCAGTTTCTTTAACGACTCACGGAGGCGAATCTCTTGATTGGCGCGTGTGCGGGCTGCAAGCCATAAAGGCTCATTATCAGTCATTTGCATAAATATGTCGTTAGGGTTTGGCTTAGGAACGAAGCATAGCTTCGCTGTTTGTCCGTCACAGTTTTCTTTTTTATTTTATCAAGATTTCTGTAGGACAAATATGTTATGTAAGCGGAGAATTAAATAGTTCAAACCGCATTTGAGGACAAAAATAGCATAGATTTGAATACAAACAAAATATATCAGTAACATTTTTCCATTTTTTTTTAGAAAAGGGGTTCAACAGCTTGTAAATAAGTAAGATAGATGAAACAGATGTAAAGGAAGTATTACGATAGTGTGGATTTTTTCCACAATTAAAACGTACTACCAAGCAAATTTTGTTAATTTAGTATTTTCCATTTGATTGCAAATTCGGTGATAACACCCTAAATAAGTTGCATTTTTAATATTTTAAAGTGCACAATTGATGGCTTATGTGGTATATGCAGCCATCACGGCTTTTAACATATAACGAACACGGAACTAAATTATATATGACGAATTTACATGCTAATAGTTATCAACAGGAAAAATTGATTTCATTCTTTTTCTAATATGCATTATAAATAAGTATCAAAATCCATTCTAAAAATTACTAAATAATACTGAATTTCTAAATTATAATAATTACTTTTGCCTGCGAAACAAAAAATACGAATAGTAACGGATATTAAGACTATACAAAATGACACATACCTGGTTTGAATGCAAAATTCGCTACGAGAAAATGATGGAAAACGGCATGAACAAAAAGGTAACGGAACCGTACCTGGTGGATGCCCTGAGTTTTACCGAAGCGGAAGCACGCATCATTGAGGAGATGACTCCTTTTATTACGGGGGAATTTACGGTATCGGACATTAAACGCGCCAACTACAGCGAGCTGTTTGCCAGTGAAGAGGATGCGGCCGACCGCTGGTTCCGGTGCAAACTGCTGTTTATCACGCTCGACGAGAAGAGCGGTGCGGAGAAGAAAACGGCTACCAACGTATTGGTGCAGGCGGCCGACCTGCGCGACGCGGTGAAGAAGCTCGACGAGGGAATGAAGGGTACCATGGCCGATTACCAGATTGCTTCGGTAGCGGAAACGGCTATCATGGATATCTATCCGTACAGCGCGGAACCGAACGATAAACCGGAGTTTCAGGGATGAGTATTGCAGAGAATCTGAAAGGGGTGCAACAGGACTTGCCCGAAGGGGTGAGGCTGGTGGCGGTATCGAAGTTTCACCCGGTGGAGGCGCTCAACGAGGCGTACGCTGCGGGGCAACGGGTGTTCGGTGAGAGCCGGGTACAGGAGATGTGCGCCAAGCAGGAGGTGATGCCTGCGGATGTGGAATGGCACTTCATAGGGCATCTGCAAACCAACAAGATTAAGTATATGTTGCCGTTCGTGAGCCTGATTCACGGCATCGATTCGTATCGGTTGCTGGAGGAGGTGAACAAACAGGCTGCCCGCGCCGGACGGGTGATTAACTGCCTGCTGCAACTGTACATTGCGCAGGAGGAGACGAAATTCGGATTCAGTCCGGAGGAGTGTCGCAGCATGCTGGCCGCAGGCGAATGGAGAAACCTGACGCACGTGCGGGTATGCGGACTGATGGGCATGGCGAGCAACACGGACAACGATGAACAAATAAGCCGGGAATTTCGTTCTTTGCACGGGTTCTTCAACGAGGTGAAGGCGGAGTTCTTTGCGGAATGTCCGGAGTTCAGGGAGCTGTCCATGGGCATGTCTCACGATTACCGCCTGGCGGTAGCGGAAGGCAGCACGCTGGTGCGCGTAGGAAGCCGCATCTTCGGGGAACGGGTGTATTGACCGGTAGGAAACCAACAACAAATGACTGAAAGAATATATAATTGAATTATGGCTATATCTTTAAAAACACGTTTTGCCGGATTGGAACTTAGTAATCCGGTAATCATAAGCAGTTCGGGACTAACTAACAGTGCAGAGAAGAACCGCAAACTTTGTGAGGCAGGCGCAGGTGCCATCGTACTGAAATCGCTCTTCGAGGAGCAGATCTTAATGGAGGTGGATGCCATGCAGGATTCGGTGTATTACCCGGAAGGAACCGATTACCTGAGAGAGTCGCTGAAGCATCACAAGCTGGGTGAGTACTTGCAACTGATTGCCGACAGCAAGGAGGTGTGCGACGTGCCCATCATTGCGAGCATCAACTGTTACTCGGCCAACGAATGGGCGCACTTTGCAGCCGAAATTGAAAAGGCGGGTGCGGATGCCATTGAGGTGAACATCCTGGCTTTGCAGAGTGATGTGAATTACCAGTATGGGGAGTTTGAGCAACGACACATTGACATTCTGCGCAACGTGAAGGCGCATACGTCTTTGCCCGTGATTATGAAGCTGGGCATGAAGTTAACCAACCCGGTGGCGCTGATCGCTCAGCTGTATGCCAACGGGGCAGCGGCAGTGGTGTTGTTCAACCGCATGTATCAGCCGGACATTGACGTGGAGAAGATGGAGCACAAGAGCGGAAAGGTATTCAGCTCGCCCGAGGAGTTATCTCGCGCGTTACGCTGGGTGGGCATCGCTTCGTCTCAGGTGGATAAGATAGATTATGCCGTATCCGGCGGGGTACATCAGCCCGAGGATGTGGTGAAAGCGATATTAAGCGGAGCAGCTGCCGTGGAGGTGTGCAGTTCCATTTATATGAACACGAACAGGTATATTGACGAATACTTGCGGTTTACCAGTGCCTGGATGGGTCGCAAGGGTTTCGAGAAGGTAAGCCAGTTTAAGGGCTTGTTGCGTGTAAAGGATGTAAAGGGGGTGAATACGTTTGAACGTACGCAGTTCCTGAAGTATTTCAACGAATACAAGAACGAAGACTAGACTATCATAACAAACTATTCAGTATATTAATTTTGTTAAATATTAAAGTTTTTTATTTGTCGATTGCACCTCGTGAGAAGTGCAATCGTTTTTTTTGGGGGTTACATGAGGATGCTGGCCAGCTCGCTGAGCATGCTGCGCTCTCCTTTCATGAGGTTGATGTGAGCAAAGAGGTTCTGGTCTTTCATGCGGTCAATCATGTAAACCAGTCCGTTGGACTCGCTGTCGAGGTAGGGCTGGTCGATCTGCTGGATGTCTCCGGTGAAGACCATCTTGGTGCCTTCGCCTGCACGGGTGATGATGGTTTTGATTTCGTGCGGGGTGAGGTTCTGGGCTTCGTCCACAATACAGAAGGTTTCGGAGAGGCTGCGCCCGCGGATGAAGGCAAGGGCTTCGATAACGAGTTGTTCGCTTTTCTGCATCTCTTCGAGGCGTTTCACTTCGGCGGAGGTGGCGGCAAACTGGCGTTTGATGACGTTGAGGTTATCAAACAGGGGTTGCATGTAGGGGGCCACTTTTTCTTTGGCATCGCCGGGAAGGAAGCCGATGTCTTTGTTGGACAGGGCCACGATGGGACGTGCCAGCAGGATTTGCTTGTATTCGTTCATCTGTGCCAGGGAGGCGGCCAGGGCGAGCAGGGTTTTACCGGTGCCTGCCTTGCCGGTGAGGGCCACGAGTTTCACCGCAGGGTCGTTGAGCACTTCGAGTGCGAAGCTTTGCTCGGCGTTGCGGGGTTCGATGCCGTAGCTCTTGCCCTTGAGCACGCGGTTGATGGTATGGGTGAAGGGGTTGTAACGTGCCAGCACGCTGTTGCGCGCACTGCGGAGCACAAAACATTCGTTGGGGTGCAACTGGTCTTTGTGGGGAAACTCATCGACGTCGATGCCTTCGTGCGAGGAGTAGATGCGGTCGATGAAAGCGGGGTCCATGTCGTCGAACGTTTGGTTGGAGTGTTCGAAGATATCGGCATTCACCACTTTGTCTGTGATATAGTCTTCGCAATGGATGCCGATGGAACGGGCTTTCATGCGGAGGTTGATGTCTTTGGTGACGAGGGTGGTTTTGACGTCGGGTTGTTTTTTCTCTACGTAATCCACCGCAGCGAGTATCTCATGGTCGGGCTTATGTTCCGGAAAGGAATCGCGCACGCGGTCGGACTTCACACTGCCGGTGATTACAAACAAACGGCCCATGCCCTGCCCCAGTGAGGCACCTTGTTTAAAGAGGTCGTCGTCAGTGAGTTCGTCTATCTGGCGTACAAATTCGCGGGCGTTGAAGTTGATCTGTTCGTTGCCTTTCTTGAACTTGTCGAGTTCTTCGAGTACCACGATGGGTAAGTAGATGTCGTTCTCCTCAAAATTGCGAAGGCAGTTGTAGTCGTGAAGGATAACATTGGTATCGAGCACAAAATTCTTTTTCATTCCCATAGTTCTTCGATTTAAAATGTTGATATTTGCATTCTGTTTATACTTAGATAACAAACAAAAGGCAGAAAGGTCGGTTTAAAGACCTGTTTTTTTATTAAATATGATGAATTATAAAGATACATTGGAGTATTTGTACAACGTGGCACCTATGTTTCAGCAGGTGGGCGGAAAGGCGTATAAGGAAGGATTAGATAACTCAATAAAGCTGGATGCTCACTTTGGACAGCCGCACAAAAAGTTCCGGAGCATTCATGTGGCGGGCACCAACGGCAAGGGGTCGTGCTCGCATACGCTGGCGGCCATTTTGCAGGCGGCGGGTTACCGGGTGGGTTTGTACACCTCACCGCACCTGGTGGACTTTCGGGAACGCATCCGGGTGGACGGGGTACCGGTACCTCAGGAGTATGTGGTGAAGTTCGTGGAGGAGGAACGGGGGTTCTTTGAACCGTTGCATCCGTCGTTCTTTGAGCTGACCACGGCCATGGCGATGCGCTACTTTGCCGATGAGCGGGTAGACGTGGCGGTGATCGAGGTGGGCATGGGCGGCCGACTGGACTGTACCAATATCATTAAGCCTTGCATGGGTGTGATTACTAACATAGGCATGGATCATACGCAGTATCTGGGTGATACGCTGGAGAAGATTGCCGCCGAGAAAGCGGGAATCATCAAGGCGGGTGTACCTGTGGTAGTGGGTGAAGTGCTGCCGCAAACGCGCCCGGTTTTCGAGGCGAAGGCGGCGGAGATGAAGGCTCCTCTCCTCTTTGCGGAGGAGTTGCCGCTACTGGAGGATGCCGCAAGGGGTGCCGACGGGGTGTGGAACTACCACACGAAAGACTATGGCTTGCTGCAAGGTGAGTTGCAGGGATTGTATCAGGTGAAGAACACGCGTACGATTCTGGCTGCGCTCTCACTGATGGAGAATGCCGGACTGGAGGTGAACGCAGATGCGGTGAAGAAGGGCTTTGCCCGTGTGTGTGAGATGACGGGGCTCATGGGCCGCTGGCAGGTGACGGGCACGGAACCGAAGGTGGTGTGTGACACGGGTCATAATGCCGACGGGGTGCGCCTGGTGTGTGAGCAGCTGGCTACGGAACGTTTCCGGAAGTTGCATGTGGTATGGGGCATGTGTGCCGACAAGGATGTGCCGGGTATTCTACGCTTACTACCCGCCGATGCGGTGTATTACTTTACGCAGGCGTCTGTGAAGCGGGCGTTGCCTGCTCAGGAGTTGATGACGCAGGGTGTGTCGGTAGGGTTACAGGGTAGCTGCTATGCGGATGTGCCTGCTGCCGTACAGGCGGCACTGGATGTGGCTGCCGCGGACGACTTGGTGTTCATAGGCGGAAGCAGCTTCGTAGTGGCCGACTGGCTGGCTGCCAGGGAGAAGAAATAAGGATGGTGTAATATAATAATATAGAATAGGATGAAGAAAGTTATCAGCAGTCCGCTGGCTCCTGCAGCTATCGGACCTTACAGTCAGGCTACCGAGGCGGCCGGACTGGTATTTGTATCGGGACAGCTTCCCATTGATGCTGCTACGGGTGACATGCCCGAAGGCATTGAAGCGCAGGCACGCCAGTCGCTTCTGAACATTCAGCACATTCTGGAGGCAGCCGGACTTAACATGAGTCACATTGTGAAAACAACTGTTTACCTGCAGGACATGAGTTTATTTGCCGGCATGAACGCTGTGTATGCCACTTTCTTTGAAAGTGATTATCCGGCTCGTGCCGCGTTCGCCGTGAAGGCATTACCCAAAGATGCTTTGGTAGAGATTGAGTGTATTGCTGCACGGTAATAGTGCAAATATCCTATAACAAAAAAAGGCTGCCATTTTCAGGTAGCCTTTTTTTGTTTATGAATAAACTGCGGTTTATTTGCAATGTTTCTCAATCAAGGCATCGACAGCGGTGTCGCCCAGTTCTTTGGCTTTGGCAAAGTTGGCACAGGCTTCTTTGTCTTGCTTGAGTTGCAGCTGACAGATGCCTTTGAGGCGGTAGCCTTCACCGTATTTGGGATCGATAGCTAAGGCTGCATCGGCCGACTTGATGGCGTCTTCAAAGCGTGCCACGCGGAGGTTGATCACTGTTTGCTCGGCGTAGTAGCTTACTTCTTTGGGATTGAGTTCAATGGCTTTGGCGATGTCATTGAGTGCCCGCTGAAACTGCTTGCCTTTGAAGGCGGCCTGCTCACGGTAGTAATAGAACACGTCGTTGACACTACCTGCCAGTGTTTCGTAATAGGTGTCGTAGTCTGTCAGCGCGGGACGATACATTTCAGCATCCATGTACACGCGGGCACGCTCCAGCAGATAGGGCGCAGTCTCGGCAGTGAAGGGTTTCACGCAACGGTTGACGCAGCTGTCCATCAGGGCAACGACTTCTTTGATATCGGCACCTGCCAGTTCTTTGGCTTTGGCAGCGCTGTAGAAGCTAGCCGGTGAAGCAAGGGCTGTACGGGTAACACGCAGGTAGGCCTGTGATGCGGCAGCGTACTGCTGAGCAGCAAAGAGGATGTCGCCCTCGAGCTGGATGTAGACAGGCAAGCTGTCAATGGCCTGTGCAGCGGTTATTTCTTTCAACGCACGGTCATAGGTCCAGTCGCGGTAGGTTTCTTTGGGCTTGGATAGCTGATAGCTGTAGATAAGGCGGGCGATGTTGTAATGCACATCGTCTTTCTTATTGCTTACGCGAAGGGCTTGTTCCATATCGGCCGCTGCTTTGTCGAACTGTGCGGGGTTCTCCGCTCCCTGAGCGGCATAGTAGCCGGCACGACGGAGGTAGCCGTCGGCATTGGAGGGATAGCGTGCCACAAATTCGTTGAGCAGGGATTCGTACTCGCTCTGGGGCAACACGCTGGATGCCATGAAGAGGTAAACGAGTGCCTGGTCTTCGACTTCGGGCAGGGCTTTGCGGATGTGGATGCTGGTCAGCGCCAGGTCGTTGAGTGACAGCGGACCGATGTTCTGTGCCAGTGCGAAACCGGCACCCACAGCATAGCTGATGGAAACGGTGTCTTGTCCGGATGACTTTTGTGCCAGTCCGATGACTTGTCCGTCGGCATTCATCACGGGACAGCTTACCATCTTTTCTTTCAGCGGCAGGCTGAGTGTGTAGTAGTGGTGGCTACCGCCGATGGTGGTGACTTCCTTGACCTGCCCTGCCGTCACGCTACCGTTCTTCTGGGTGGAGTAAGGCAAGAGGTAGACCGGTGCGGCAGCTGCCGGTGCAGAAGTAGCCACGGTCAGCGCAGCGATCTTCTTGGCAGGCGCCACACGGAATTTCACCACATCGTACATGCTATTGGCACCGAGGATGGCCTCCACCGGCTGCTGACGGCCGTCGGCATCGATCACCACGGCACGGTAGGCGTCTTTGAACAAGGTATAGTCCGACAGACCGGTACCCGACTCGCTGACGAAAAATCCGTTGCCGGTGCGAAGTATCTTATCTTCCTGGTCATAGGTAATAACGGAGAAGACGGCCTTACGGGCTTTCTCCGCCCATTTGGGTGTTTGTGCCGCAGCCCATTGGGCCAGCAGTACGAAAACGAGTGATAGTAGAATGTTCTTTCTCATGTTTTTCGGAAATATAGCTAGTTAATTATTCCTGAGTGTGACGTTGCTTGACGGCCTCGTAAATGAGGATGCCGGCGGCAACGGATACGTTGAGCGACTCGATGGTGCCCAGCATGGGGATTTTCACCCATTCGTCGCACAAGGCCAGGTGGTCGTAAGACACACCGGTGTCTTCGGCTCCCATGATGATGCACAGCGGACCGGTGTAATCGGCCTTGGAGTACTCGTAATCACCTTTCTCGGTGGCTGCCACAATGCGGAAGCCGCTGTCTTTGAGGTACTGCAGGGTGGTGCGCAGGCTTTGTTCCCGGCATACCGGCAGGGTGTGAAGGGCTCCGGCGGAGGTTTTCACGGCATCGGCGTTGACCGTTACGCTGCCACGGGCGGGGATGATGACGGCATCTACACCGGCACACTCGCACGTACGGGCAATGGCACCGAAGTTACGCACATCGGTAATGCCGTCGAGCATCACGAAGAACGGGTTCTTGCCTTCTTCGTAAAGGAAGGGAACCAGCTGTTCGGTTTTTTGGTAGGTCACCGAGGAAACGAAGGCGATAACGCCCTGGTGGTTCTTGCGGGTGACGCGGTTGATGCGTTCAACCGGTACGCGCTGAACGGGAATTAGCGTGCCTTTGAGGGCTGCGAAAAGCTCCTTGGAAAGGTCGCTCTGTATGTCTTTTTTTACCAGGATCTTATCGATCTCTTTTCCTGCCTGTATGGCTTCGATAACGGCGCGGGCACCGAATATCATTTCACTTTTATCATCCATTCTTTTTCTTGTTTTTAGTGGGTTGCAGTTGGAGCAAAGCTCGTGCGTTGTTGAGCGCTGCCTCCGTCAGGGTGGCGCCGCTCAGCATGTGTGCCAGTTCTTCTACCCGCTCCTCGGCAGTGAGCAGGCGAATGTGGCTGTTGGTTTCGGTATCGTTGTCTTCTTTGTACACCTTGTAATGAGCAGCCCCGCGGGCGGCTATCTGTGGCAGGTGGGTGATGCTGATGACCTGACGGTTGGCAGCACCCATCTCGTGCATGATGTCGGCCATGCGGTCGGCTATCTCGCCGGAAACGCCGGTATCGATCTCGTCGAACACGATGGTAGGCAGTTGCACGGCACCGGCTATCATGGCCTTTACGGAGAGCATGACGCGCGCGATTTCACCACCCGATGCCACGGAGGTGATGTTTTGAAGCTGCCCGTTCTTGTTGGCCGAGAAGAGGAAGGTGACGGTGTCTTGTCCCGACGGACCTACTTCTTTGCGCTGTCCCAGTTCCACCCGGAAGCGGACGTTGGGCATGCCGAGCAGGGCCAGGCGGGAGGCCATCTCCTGCTCTGCCGCAGCGGCTACGGGACGGCGGCTTTCGGTGAGTTCTCCGGCAAGTCTGATCACTTCCTGACGAAGCGTTTCACAGCTTTCGGTGAGCGTGGCTATCTCCTCGTCGAGCGAGGTGATGCCGGTGAGGCGGTTGCGGAATTCATCCGCCAGCGCCATGAGTTCGCCCACGGTTGACACGCGGTGTTTTTGTTGCAGCGTATAAAGGAGGTTGAGCCGGGTGTTGACCTCGTCGAGCCGGACGGGGTTGAATCCGATCTTCTCGTTTTGCAGGGCCAACTCCTGCGCAATGTCTTTGAGTTCGATGTAGCTGCTCTCGGCACGTTGCGCCAGTTCCTGCAACGATGCGTGGTAACGGCTCACCGAGCGAAGCGAGGTGTAGCCTTCCTTGAGCGCGGGCAGCAGTCCGCCTTCATCGCCCAGCAAAAGTTGCTCGGCTTTGTAGAGCGCTCCCTTGATTTCCTCGGCGTGCGAAAGGGTTTCGGCTTCCTGTTCCAGCTCTTCCTGTTCGTCGGCCTGCAAGGCTGCCTCATCGAGCTGTTGCAGCTGGAAGCGCACGAACTCTTCGTCGGCCTTGCTTTGTGCGGCCTGTTCGATGAGCTCTTGCAAACGACGGGTGTGTTGTTTCCAAGCCTGATAACACTCGCGGTACTGCGACAGCAGGTGGTCGTTGTGTGCCAGGATGTCGATGAAGTTGAGTTGGAAGCCTTCCTGGTTGAGCAGCAGGTTCTGGTGCTGCGAATGCACGTCGATGAGCTGTTCGCCCAGTTCTTTCATTTGCGACAGGGAGGCCGGCGTATCATTGATAAAAGCACGGCTCTTGCCCGAGGCGTAGACTTCACGGCGCAGGATGCATTCGGGTTCATACTCCAGTTCATGGTGAGCAAAGAACGGTTGCATGCCGTAGGCCGAGACGTCGAAACGTGCCTCGATGATGCATTTGGAAGCTCCGGTGCGGAGCGACTTCACATCCGCCCGTTGTCCGAGCAGCAAGCCGATGGCTCCGAGTATGATGGATTTTCCGGCACCGGTTTCGCCGGTAATCACGGAAAAGCCTGACATGAAACGGATGTCGAGCTTTTCAATCAATGCGTAGTTCTGTATGAATAGCGATTGTAACATGGCTGGTTAGGCATTGGTTGAGTTTGAGATACACTCCGCCAGGCGGTCGACAATATCGGCTGCCACCTCGCTCTTTTGTTTGAGCGGATAGGCGGTGCCGCCTGTGCGGTCAATAAGGGTTATTTTATTGGTATCGTGACGGAAACCCGCTCCCTCATCGGTGAGCGAGTTGAGCACGATGAAATCAAAGTTCTTGCGTTGTAGCTTGCTCTGGGCATGCTGTTCGCCGTCATGGGTTTCGAGTGCGAAGCCAACCAGCACCTGGTGCGGTTGTTTCACCTCGCCGAGCGAAGCGGCTATGTCCGTAGTGGGCTTGAGGCGAAGCAACAGCTCGTCGCCCTCGCGCTTGATTTTCTGCGTGGCGGTGGTGACGGGTGTAAAATCGGCCACGGCAGCACAGAGAATGGCGGCATCCGAAGCGGGGAAAGCGGCTTGTGCTTCGCGACACATCTCCTCGGCCGACTCCACATTGATGCGGCGAATACCGGGGTGGTTGAGCGACAGCTGCACCGGTCCGGCGATGAGTGTGACCTCCGCTCCGCGACGGGCACATTCCTCGGCCAGGGCGAAGCCCATCTTTCCGGAAGAGTAGTTGCCTACAAAGCGCACGGGGTCAATCTTTTCATACGTGGGCCCCGCCGTGATCATTATTTTTTTTTTAGCCAGCGAAGCGTTGGCTGCGTCGGTAGTCTCTGCCGAAGAAGCAGGCACGGTGCCGCTGGCAAAGTATGCCTCGAGCACTGCCACGATGTTGTCGGGTTCTTCCATGCGCCCTTTCCCCACCAGGTGGCTGGCCAGCTCGCCCGTTCCCGGTTCGATGATGTGGTTGCCATACGAGCGGAGGATGTTCAGGTTTTGCTGCGTGGAAGGATGGGCAAACATGTCGAGGTCCATGGCGGGTGCCACGAACACGGGTGCCTTGGCCGACAGGTAGGTGGTGATGAGCATGTTATCGGCTATGCCGTGCGCCATTTTACCAATGGTGGCGGCGGTAGCCGGTGCGATGAGCATGGCATCTGCCCACAGGCCGAGGTCGACGTGGCTGTTCCACGTGCCGTCTCGCTGTGCAAAGAATTCACTGATAACCGGTTTGCTGGTGAGAGCCGACAGGGTGATGGGTGTGATAAATTCTTTTCCTGCCGGAGTGATAACAACCTGCACCTCGGCACCGCGCTTGATCAGTGCACGGATGATGTAGCAGGCTTTATAAGCTGCAATGCTGCCGGTGATGCCCAGCACTATTTTTTTCCCTTGTAAAGAGTTCATCTCGATGTATTTGGTTACTATCTGGCAGTAAGCTCACGAAGTCTGATCTTGGTAAGCATCGCCTTGGTGTTAAGCGTAAAATCACTGTTGAGAATCCAGCTGTAATAGCCCGGGTCTCTTTTCAGAACCTCGGAAACAGACTCGCCTTTGTACTTGCCGAAGTTGAAAATCTCTACCCCTTTGTCATCATAGACCATGCGACCGGCGAAATCGACGTTGCGGTTGTAGCTGGATATTTCGGCCAGGAAAGCCATGTCGTTCTGCAGTTCCGGATACCGGTCGAGCTGCGCCATGAGCACTTCATACGTGGCACGGGTATCGGCCTCGGCGGTGTGCGCATCTTCGAGCGTGCGTCCGCAGTAGAACTTATAGGCAGCCGAAAGGGTGCGTTGTTCCATCTTGTGGAAGATGACCTGCACATCGATAAACTTGCGTTTGGTCATGTCGATATCGACGTCGGCACGAAGGAACTCTTCCGCCAGCAAAGGGATATCGAAACGGTTGGAGTTGAATCCGGCCAGGTCGCATCCTTCAATGTCACGGGCGATGTTCTTGGCCACCATGCGGAACGTGGGACAGTCGGCCACATCGGCATCGTAAATACCGTGAATGGCTGACGACTCTTCGGGGATGTGCATTTCGGGGTTGATGCGAAGGGTTTTGGATTCTTCGTTTCCGTTGGGATGTACTTTGAGGTAACAGATTTCAACGATGCGATCTGTATTGATATTCACTCCTGTTGTTTCCAGATCAAAAAAGACAATGGGATTCTTTAAATTTAATTTCATGAAGGATGTGTTTCAGCAAAACAAAACCGGCCTTTGTCATACGAGGACAACAAAAGAGCCGGCTGTTTGCAGGGGTTTGTTTAATCGTTCAGCATCATAGGCATGAGCAGCATGAGCAAATCTTCGTTCTCGGCCTGCTCTACCGGAATGATAACGCCGGCGCGCGAAGGATCGGCTAGTTCAACCACCACCTCACTTGCCGAGATGTTGTTGAGGATGTCGATGAGGAACGTTGATTTAAAGCCGATGCTCATGGGACTGCCTGCATACTGGCATACCTGGCTCTCTTCCGCAGAGGTAGAGAAGTCGATGTCTTGTGCCGAGATAACCACGAGATTCTCTTGTACGCGGAGCTTAATCAGACTACTGGCCTGGTTAGAGAAGATGGACACACGACGAAGGGCACCGAGCAGCTGTGCACGGTCGACCGTAATTTTATGCGGGTTGTTCTGCGGAATCACCGAGTTGTAGTTGGGGTAACGGCCTTCGATGAGACGGCATACCATGCGGTAGTGCTCCAGTGTGAAGACAGCGTTGCGCTCGTCGAACTCAATCACTACGTTTTGTGCCTCGCGGGGAAGCAGGTTCTTAAGCAGGTTGGCCGGTTTCTTAGGCAGGATGAATGCGGCACGCTCGTTGCCTTTGGCAGCAAGTGTTTTGCAGCGTACGAGCTTGTGCCCGTCGGACGCCACCATGGTGATGTCTTCCGTGGTGATGTCGAAGTAGATACCGTTCATCACGGGACGGAGTTCATCATCTGCCGTGGCAAACAGGGTGCGGTTGATACCACCCAGCATAACCGAAGCGGCAATGTCTACCCGAACGGCATTGTCGGCCAGAGCCACCGTGCGCGGATATTCATCGGCATTTTGACCCATGAGGCTGTATTTACCGTTGGTGTACTGAATCAGGATCTCGAAAGTATCTGTGTTGACCTGGAACGTAAGCGGTTGTTCGGGCAGTTCCTTCAACGCATCGAGCAAGGTCTTCGCAGTCACGGCAAAAGAGCCGTCCGCATCGCTTTCATTGACCTCGATGGTGGTATCCATGGTTGTTTCGCCATCGGATACGGTAACGGACAATGTTCCGTCTTCAAGCCGGAACAGAAAACAATCAAGAATGGGCAGCGCGTTTTTTGAATTTATCACGCGGCTGATGGCCTGTAAATGGCTGGATAACGCAGTACTTGAAACGATAAATTTCATATATTTCTTTTTAGAGTTTTTATTTTTTTATTTAAAGTTTTGCCTGAAAAACGCCTCCATTATCAGGGAGGGGCTTGTATTCTACAAAGTTAGCAAAAGATTGCGGGAGTACAAAAAAACTATGAGAAAAAACAGCAACCATTGGTTTTGTTAAACAGAAAGTATTAACTTCGCCGGCAAAATAGAAAAAATTACAATGGATTTTACAGGAAAAATAATTGCCGTACTCGCGCCCAAAGGTGGAGTCTCTAAAGTAGGAAACGAATGGAAGTCGCAGGAATATGTGATTGAAAACCATGATCAATATCCGAAGAAGATGTGTTTTGAGGTTTTTGGAGCTGAAAAAATCGATCAGTTTGCCATACAGTTAGGCGAAGAGCTGACCGTGTCATTCGACATTGATGCCCGCCAATGGCAAGACAGATGGTTTAACAGTATTCGTGCATGGAAAGTGGAACGTGTTGCTGCCGGAGCACCCCAGCAAGTAGGTTCTCCGTTGCCTCCTCCTCCCCCTTCGGCTATGCCCGACTTTATCTCAGGCGACACCAAGGACGATCTTCCTTTCTAAAAGCCAAAGGTTATTTATTTGAACAGAAGAGCAGGGATTCAGCACAAGAGTCCCTGCTCTTTTGCTTGGTACGTACCGGAATTATTCAACAATGCTAACCGCCTTTGTAGAGTAAGGCGAGGTGTGGTTCCACTTCTCCGTCGGCACAAGTAAACTGAACCGAGAGCACGAAGTGCGAGAAGTAGTCGGCATGCTTGAAAAAGAACGACGGCAGGGTGCGCACGTAGGCAGCCGGCTGGCGGAACACATCGGCCAGATCGGCCATGAGCATGTACTGATAAGAGGGTGCCATGCCCGACACTGCCTCTTCGTAGGCCGTTTTACCCTGAAGCACTTCTTTCCTGAGCATGAATTCGATGTAGGCGGAAAGGCTCCTGACATCGGGTGCCCAGAACATGCGGTTGTCATAGAAGCAGACAACGGGGTTTAATCCGGGACGGGTAATACCGGTAAACCGGGCAAAGAGTGTGGTGCGCGGCAAGCGCCAGCATACCAGATTTTGTTGTTGCACACGGAGGTACATCCGACTTGGTAGCAGCTGACCGAGTGTATCTGCCGGCAACGAGGTAATCCACTCGCGGAAGCTTTGTTGTGCAGGGGCCATGTCATTGATGGGTATGGCCATGACCGCACACGGATCAGCCAAGGTATCGGGAGCGTGGAAAAGAGCTGTGGTGAGCGCTTTGCCGGCGTACTGACTGAGGTAGCCGAACAGCTCATCGTCACGCTGCTGTACGTAGGACACGGAGCTGTCGCCCCGGAAGTCCCACCCCGACGAGTAACGATGCAGCGCCGGAAGATCGGAGATGGAACGGCGACTGAACATGAAGGTGGATGCCGGCAGGAAAGCACCGGGAAAACTGTCGACTGCCTGCTGTGTGCGCAGGGTGTGCAGGAAGGTGAAAGCCGTATCCGCCACTGCAGTATTGCCCGATAAGAAGAGCGACTCGCTGTTGAAAGCAAAATCGAGTCCTACCCATCCGCTCAGCAAGGCAGAAGGACGGCGACTGTCGGCCAGATTCCCCATGGAAGTGGGCAGCATGCGCACGTAAAGTTTAGCCGGACGGTTGCTGCTCTTCCCGTTGTACACCCCCCGAAAGCCCTTTTCATCGAGCAGGTTGTGCCCCGATATTTCGGTGTCGATGACCGACTCGATGAGGTGTTTCTGGTAGCTGATAACCAGGAAGCGGCTGGTGAGGTAGACGGCCAGAAAGTTGCCGTCGGTAAGCGGATAAATCCTTATTTTATGCCCGCGGTACAAAGCTGTCTTCGGCGGGTACTGGCCCGACACATACTTACCCACGAAGCGGTTGACCAGGTTGCGGTCGGTCTGACTCAGCAGGCAATAGAGTACCTGTTCGCCCCCGTTTTCGCCCCCGTGAAAGCTAATGATGACCTTGTTCATCTCCTCACTGAGTCCGTGAGCCGTTTCACCGTCGAGCGAGGCATAGTTGGCACGCACCAATTCAAACAAAGGAGACACACCGGGCTGCACACCGTTGCGGGTACTGCTCATGCCATTGAGTCCTTCGATGAAGCCCGTCATGTCATCCGTCTCAAAAACGGCTGTGGCATCGGCCGGCACCAACGTATACAGATCAACCTTCCCCCCTTTTTCAATAGCAGTGAGGCGGAAGTAGGAGTACAAGGCAAACCCTGTACAAAGCAGCACTATGGAGGCCGTAACGGCTATTCTGATTAGTAAACGAGGTTTCATGGTAAACTGAATATAATACAGTCACCACAAACATATACATTTTTTTGGAATTATTAAAGAAAGACTGCCAAAATCAGAAAAGAATTTCTTGTCCGTCATACGCCAGGTGCACGTGTGGCGGCAACTGTTGGCTCATGGGTTCGTGCAACCCGAAATGATGGCTCATGTGAATGAAATACGTTTCCTCCGCTCCGATACGTTGGGCTGCCTGCAACGCTTGTTCCAGTGTTTGGTGCGTGTGGTGCGGCTTGATGCGTAGCGCATTGACAAAGAGCAGTTTGAGACCGTGTAGTTGCTCGTACGACTCCTCGGGCATGGTAAGCATGTCTGTGATGTAAGCCATGGAGCCGATGCGGTAGCCCAGGATGGGCAGTTTGCCGTGCATGACGCGCAACGGGAGTATTTCCGTAGGTCCCACCGAGAAAGCTTGTCCGGCTTCTATTTCACGAAGAGCGATCTCGGGAACACCGGGATATTTGTGTTCGGCAAAGCAATAAGGCATGCGCGTGCGCAGTCCGTGAGCCGTATGTTTCTCGGCATAGAGCGTGATTTCACCAAAGCGGCAGAAAGGACGCAAGTCGTCAATGCCCCCTACGTGATCGTAATGTTCATGAGTAATCAATACCCCGTCGATCTGCCGGAAAGGCAAGTGGATAACCTGTTCGCGAAAGTCGGGACCGCAGTCGATCAGCAGGCGGGTTTCACCTGTTTCCACCAGCACGGAGGCGCGCAAACGGCGGTCGTGCGGGTCGGCAGAACAACACACTTCGCAGGTGCACCCCACTTCGGGTACACCGGTGGAAGTTCCGCTGCCTAATACTCGAACCAAAGACATACTACACAAATTTTACTTCGGGAGTAATGCGAATACCGAAACGGGCAGCGACAGACTCTTGTATTTCGGCTGCCAGATGAGCTATTTCGGTTCCCGTGGCTCCTCCCTTGTTAACCAATACCAGCGCTTGTTTATCGTGCACACCGGCAGCGCCAACCGATTTGCCTTTCCAGCCGCAGCGATCAATCATCCACCCGGCAGGAATTTTCACCCGCTGCGCGTCGACTTCGTAATGCGGCATATCCGGATAGGCTTCTTTGAGCTTTTCGTAATGAGCACGATCAACCACCGGATTCATGAAGAAACTGCCGGCATTGCCCATCACGGCAGGATCGGGCAGTTTGCTGCAACGGATGTCAATGATGGTGTTGCGCACACCCGACAGGCTAAGTGCTTCACCGCGTTTGTTGAGTTCCTCCTGAATGGAGCCGTAGCTAAGGTTATAAGCCGGTATTTTGCTCAGCGCAAACGTTACGGAAGTCACAATGAGGTGATTCATGCGAGGTTCTTTGAACAAACTGTGGCGGTAAGCATAGCGGCATTCGGTAACGGGATAGAGCAGTTCTTTGCCCGAAGCATCCATGACCTCGACCGACTGGATTAAATCCTTCACCTCGACCCCGTAAGCCCCGATATTTTGTACGGCAGCAGCTCCTACCTCACCCGGAATGAGTGAAAGGTTCTCGGCGCCGTACCAGTTGCGCTCCACACAATAAGCCACAAAATCATCCCATCCCATACCGGCACCCACGCGTACACACACCTGTGCCTCGTCTTCGTGAATGACCTCCACAAAACGAATGAGCGAGTGCAAGAGGGTACCCGGGTAGTTACTCAGGAAAAGCAGGTTGCTTCCTCCGCCGATGTGTAACCACGGTTCCGCCAGCTCGCCCGACGTAAGTAAGGTTTGCAAATCTGCTGTGGTATCATACTCGATGAAGCGAGCCGCGCTCACCTCCATGCCAAACGTATTGTGTGCCAGCAACGGATAATTTTCGTATCGGTTTATCATGTGCTATACTTTTATAATTATATACCTGTGTCTTCAAATTTATACAACTCCCACTGTCCGCCCCTGCGCTGAAAATAAAGCACGTTGGAGAATCCGTTACCGATTCCTTTGAGCGCCAGTATCTTCGTAGCCGAGTTATCGCGGTTGCTTTGTCCGTAGTTGATATTCGACAAACGGTCAGTCGGAAGCGCCGGTTTGAAAGCAAACCATTGGTTGAGTTCCAGCGTGGTTTCGAGAATAGAGAAATCATCGTCGGGATCGTTGGTAACGAATACCAGCGGCTGACGAATGCGTTCGCACTGGAAAAGACTATCGGTAGCAAAACGCTCGAAGAACTCAACAAAATGTTCGTCTTCGTTTTTCTTGATGGGGCGCAGGTTGATGGCTTCGAGCATCCAGCACCCTTTTTTGCGTTGAAAGTAGTACTTCTTCACCATTTGGGTCTTCATGTAAATCCATTCCACCTGAACCGATTTGAGCGACGTGTCACCTACGATGTCCATGTCTTCTTCCTTGTCGAAAAGCAACGTATAATAGGGCTGCCTGGTAAACAAATCGTCGTGTTTCCAGAAACGCTCTTCAATCTTCGAGGGTACCTCACCGTTGTAGTAAGGCAAAGGAAATACCGTCCGCTGATGCTGAAACTGATCATCGGACGCATAAGCGTAAATGAAGTCGTTGAACGACTCGTCGGCCTCCGTGGGTACCGGTCCGGTTTCCACGGGGACAGCTACCGTATCTTTACGGTGTAAAGCCGAATCGACCAGATTGGTAATAGGTGCAAACGGGTCGATCTTTGACTTTTTATCTTTACACGAAACGAACAGTGCAAGGAGCATGACTCCTGCTATTATTTTCTTCATTTTCTCTGAACCTGACGGTTACTGTTTCAATAGTTTGTTTTGTAAGTTGCGCAACATGTCCTCCGTCATACTCTCGAGGTTGTACACGGGTTGCCAGTTCCACTCCTTGCGTGCGCAAGAGTCATCCATTGCATCGGGCCAGCTGTCGGCAATGGACTGCTTGAGCGGGTCGACCTCATACACCATGCGAAAATCGGGGATGTGCTTGCAGATGGCTGCATATATGTTTTCAGGAGCAAAGCTCATGGAAGCAATGTTGAACGAATTGCGGTGCACCAGCTTAGACGGATCCGCCTCCATCAGCGAGATGGCGGCATGAAGCGCATCGGGCATGTACATCATGTCCATGTAGGTTCCTTCACTGATGGGACACACAAAACGACTGCCTTTCACCGCCGAATAATAGATGTCGACCGCATAATCTGTTGTGCCGCCTCCGGGAGGAGTGACACTGGAGATGATGCCCGGAAAACGCACCGAGCGCGTATCGACTCCGTATTTGTTAAAATAGTAATCACTCAGTAGCTCCGTGGTAACCTTGGTGACACCGTACATGGTACGCGGCCGCTGGATGGTGTCCTGCGGAGTCATGACATGCGGTGTTTCGGGTCCGAAAGAGCCGATGGAACTTGGCGTAAAGACAGCACAACGATAGGCACGTGCTACTTCGAGCACATTCCACAAACCGTCTATTCCTATCTTCCAGGCCAGTGCGGGTTTCGATTCGGCTACTACCGACAACAAGGCAGCCAAGTTGTAGATAGTGTCTATTGTGTACTTTTTTACTACTGATTCGATGGTGTGCACTTCGGTTACATCGACTATCTCCGCAGGTCCCGACTCTTTCAAGTCTCCATCGGGAGCAGCCCCGGGAATGTATCCGGCCACCACATGCAAATTGCCATAACGTTTTCGTAATTCCATAGTCAGCTCCGAACCAATTTGTCCGGTAGCACCAATAATTAAGATATTTCTCATTTCTTTATACTATAACCTTTATAAGCTAAACGGCGCACAAAGTAAACACTTTTTTTTCACTTAAAGCACAAACAGATATTGTTTATTCCAATAAAAATAGTGTCCTTTGCATGAAAACCAAAAACAAATTGCTATGTACGGTAAAATGAAAGAATATCTCGGCCAGACGCTTGCCGAAATCAAGGAAGCCGGACTTTATAAGGAAGAACGACTCATAGAGAGTGCACAACAAGCCGCTATTACGGTAAAAGGGAAAGAGGTGCTGAACTTTTGCGCCAACAATTACCTGGGGTTATCCAACCACCCGAGACTGATAGAGGCTGCCGGAAAAATGATGAACAAACGAGGTTACGGCATGTCGTCCGTTCGTTTCATTTGTGGTACACAAGATGCGCACAAAGAGCTGGAAGCAGCCATATCCGACTATTTCCAGACCGAAGATACCATTCTGTATGCCGCCTGTTTCGATGCCAACGGGGGGGTATTCGAGCCTTTGTTTTCGGAAAAGGACGCCATCATATCCGATTCGCTGAACCACGCTTCCATCATTGACGGAGTGCGTTTGTGCAAGGCGCAACGTTACCGCTATGCCAATGCCGACATGGAGGAACTGGAGAAATGCCTGCAAGTGGCGCAGGCGCAACGGTTCCGTATCATTGTGACCGACGGGGTTTTCTCGATGGACGGAAACGTGGCTCCACTGGACCAGATTTGTGACTTGGCAGAGAAATATGACGCGCTGGTCATGGTGGACGAATCGCATTCGGCAGGTGTGGTAGGACCTACGGGGCATGGCGTGAGCGAATTGTACCAAACCTACGGAAGGGTGGACATCTACACCGGCACGCTGGGTAAGGCTTTCGGAGGAGCCATGGGAGGCTTCACCACCGGACGAAAAGAGATTATCGACTTGTTGCGTCAGCGCAGCCGTCCGTACCTGTTCTCCAATTCAGTGGCTCCCGCCGTTGTGGGTGCCAGCATCGAGGTGTTTCGCATGTTGAAAGAGAGCAACGAACTGCACAGCAAGCTGGTGGAGAACGTGACGTATTTCCGCGACAAGATGCTGGCTGCCGGTTTCGACATCAAGCCTACTCAAAGTGCCATCTGTGCCGTTATGCTTTACGACGCCAAACTGTCACAAACGTATGCCGCACGCATGCTCGAAGAGGGTATTTACGTGACGGGATTTTATTACCCGGTGGTGCCCAAAGATGAAGCCCGCATCCGCGTACAACTGTCGGCCGGACACGAGAAAGCGCACCTGGACAAATGCATTGAGGCGTTCATCAAAGTAGGAAAAGAACTGGATGTTTTGAAATAACCTTTTATCTTAAAACTATAAACGCGATGTAATATGGAAGAATTTACGCTGACCACTCCCGCCCTTTTGTTTTCGGCCATCTCATTGATTTTGCTGGCCTATACAAACCGTTTCCTGTCATACGCTCAGCTGGTGCGTATCCTGAAAGACAAGTACGAAGAAAACCCGTCGGCTGTTGCGGCGGCACAAATTGCCAACCTGCGCAAAAGGTTGTACTTAACGCGTACGATGCAGGAACTGGGCATAGCGAGCCTTTTCATGTGTGTGGTAAGTATGTTCCTCATCTACATTGACCTGTATACCTTTTCGGCCTATGTATTCGGACTGGCCCTGATGCTGCTCATAGGATCACTGGCTGTGTCACTGCGGGAGATACAAATATCCACCCATGCCCTGGAGCTGCATCTGGGCAAGATGGAAGGAAAGGAAGAGAAATAAAAAAAAGAGCCGGTGAATGTAGCAACTTCACCGGCTCTTTTTATGTTTTTTGATTGAAATTATCGATGTCCGAGTTGTGAATCGATAAAGAAGATACCCGCATCACCGGCTTTCTTCAGCTTATCGACAATACCCTGAGCGGTAGCTTCTTCTTCAACCTGCTCGCGAACAAATCCCCACAAGAAGTCTTGTGTGGCATTGTCTCTTTCCGAGGAAGCCACGCTAACCAATTCATCGATCAGTTTAGAGATGTGACATTCGTGCTTGTAAGCTGCTTCGAATACTTCGAGCGGGGTGCCCCAACCCTGAGGAACCACATCAATTTTATCTATTTTGGCTTCACCACCTCTTTTGATCAGGTAATCGGCCATGGCACAAGCATGTGCTGTTTCTTCCTGCGACTGTTTTTTCATCCATGAAGCGAAACCGCTGAATCCTTCTTTTTCAAAGTAGAATGACATGGAGAGATAAAGATTAGCCGACCACATTTCGGCTGCAATCTGTCCGTTAATAGCGTCTTGTAATTTTTTCGTGATCATAATTATTGTTTCTTAGTTTAACGATTTACTAAAACAACAAGCCCGCCTACAGATTGTTCGATGAACAGGGATATTTTTTAGCATCAAATCAGTTCATCCGAAGTATATCCTTTGGGCAGTTCGCGGCAATTGTAGCCAGAAGCCATGATTTCTCCGTAAGCTCCGGCAGAACGGAGTGCCAGCAAATCGCCTCGTTTCACTTGGTTGAGATCAATGGCTTTGCCAAACACGTCGGACGATTCGCAGATGGGTCCTACTACATCGTAAGCCTCAACCGCTTCATCAGAAGTGATGTTCTCTATCTTGTGAAATGCCTGGTAGAGTGCCGGACGAATGAGATCGGTCATTCCCGCATCGAGAATGGCAAATTTCTTGTTGGTACCCTGCTTCACATAAAGTGCCCGGGTGATGAGACTGCCACACTGTCCCACCACGGCACGTCCCAGTTCGAAGTGCAGCGTTTGTGAAGGGCGCAGTTTGAGGTGCTCGGCATACGTCTCGAAGTAATGGCGAAAATCGGGTATCGGCTGACGATTGGGGTGAGAATAATCAATGCCGAGTCCGCCACCCACGTTGATGTGTTCCACGATGATGCGGCGGGCATACAAACGTTCCTGCAATTCGTTGATGCGGTTGCAGAGAGCCACGAAGTCGCTCATGTCGAGTATTTGCGAGCCGATGTGGAAATGCAGACCGATGAACTTGACATTCTTTAATTCAAGTGCCAGGTCGATGACGTGATCCATATCCTGCATACTGATGCCGAACTTGTTTTCAGCCAGTCCGGTGGTGATGTTGGCGTGCGTATGTGCGCCCACGTTGGGGTTGATACGGAAAGCCACATGAGCTACCTTGCCCTTGGCAGCAGCCAGTTCGTTGATAACCTCCAGCTCGGGAACAGACTCCACGTTGAAGCAGAAGATTCCATAATCAAGTGCCAGATTGATTTCCCAGTCGGACTTGCCCACTCCGGCAAACACGACTTTATCGGCAGGGAATCCGGCTTTGATTGCCGCACGAACTTCTCCGCCGCTCACACAATCGGCTCCCATGCCACTTTCACGAATGATGGTGAGCACTTTGGGATTGGCGTTAGCCTTTACCGCATAGTGGACGTGGAAGTTTGGGTAACGTTGTGACTCCTTATTTATACATGCCAGCGTATCGCGAAGCACCTTGGTATCATAATAATAAAAAGGTGTTTGCAATTCTCTGAATTTTTCAATGGGGAATATACCTTTCATAAATTTGACTCATTAAGTGGAAGAGAAAAAGAGCGCTTAAAGTATTACCTGAAAGCGCTCATATTGTATGATGTATTTCTTAATCAACGTTATTGAACAATACATTGCTGAGCGACTGCAAAGCAAGTTTCTTGTCCTCTTCGCGAACCAGGAAAGAAATGTTGTAGTTGCTACCGCCAAACGAAATCATTCGCACGGGAATGTTTCGCATCGCATCGAGCGCTTTGGCTTCGAAACCAACGTTTTCCCATTCCAAATCGCCCACCACACAGATGATACACATGTCCTTGTCGACAGTAACCGTACCGTATTTCTTCAGGTCATCGAGAATCTCGTTCAGGTGCTTGGTGTTGTCAATGGAAACAGAAACACCTACCTCCGAAGTACACACCATGTCGATGGAAGTCTGGTAGCTCTCGAAAATCTCGAAAACCTTACGCAGGAAACCGTGAGCCAGCAACATGCGGCTTGACTTGATTTTAATGGCAGTGATATTGTCTTTAGCAGCCACGGCCTTGATCTTACCTTTTTCGGTATCGTTAGAGATCATGGTTCCGGGAGCCTCGGGATCCATTGTGTTGAGCAGACGCACAGGTATGTTAGCATACTTGGCCGGCTGCACACAGGTAGGATGCAGAATCTTGGCACCGAAATAAGCCAGCTCGGCTGCCTCTTCGAAGTGCAACTGACGCACGGGTGCTGTTTTGTCAACGATACGCGGATCGTTATTGTGCATTCCGTCAATGTCAGTCCAAATCTGAATTTCAGAAGCATCTACCGCAGCTCCGATCAGCGAGGCTGTATAGTCACTGCCTCCTCTTTGAAGGTTATCAATTTCACCGTACGCATTGCGACAGATGAAACCCTGTGTGATGTATATTTCAGCATCCGGATACAGCTCCAGCTGAGCAGCCAGTTTGTCTTTGATGTAAACCGGATCGGGCTCCGCATTTTTATCAGTACGCATGAATTCCAAAGCCGGAAGCAACACCGATTTCACTCCGCATTCCTGCAAGTAGAAGTTCACCATAGCCGTAGAGATGAGCTCACCCTGAGCCAACACTACTTTCTCTTCAAACAACGTGAAAAGATCTTTGGTATAGGAACGAATGTAGTCAAAATGAGATTTGACAACCTCCATACCTTTCTGTTTATATTCGGCGGTGGCATACAATTCATCAACGTGCTGTTTATATTTAACCTCCAGCTTGTTGATAATTTCATTAGCACCTTCCGGATTCTTCTTGTACAGATAGTCGGAAATCTCTACCAATGTGTTTGTTGTGCCCGACATAGCCGAAAGAACAACAATCTTTTTTTCACCATCGGTAATTAATTTGGCTACTTCTTTCATTCTTTGTGCAGAGCCTACAGAAGTTCCTCCAAACTTTAAAACTTTCATTTTCGTTACTGTATTAAAATGTTATGAATGAATTAATTCTCTATGTTTTCTTTAACTACATATTCATCGGTTACGTCGGTCAGGTGATGGTCTTTACACCGGTACACCTTTCCGGGATATTCTTTGAGCAAGTGTAAATTGTGTGTGGTCATCACCACCGAAGACCCTTGCCTGCTGATGCTGTGAAGCAATTCCACAATGGCTTTTCCGGTTTCCACATCGAGATTCCCCGTGGGTTCGTCTGCCAATATGATTTGGGGCGAGTTAAGTACAGCCCGCGCGATAACGATACGCTGTTGCTCACCACCCGACAGTTCATTAGGCAATTTGTAGCCTTTGTTGCTCATGCCCACCAGCTGAAGAACCTCCTCGATACGGTCTTTAATCTCTTGTTTGTTTTTCCAGCCGATTGCCCGGAGAACAAACTCGAGGTTGTCATACACCGAACGATCTGTTAACAGTTGGAAATCCTGAAAAACGATGCCCAGTTTACGCCTTAACTGAGGAATGTGCTTGCGCTTGATGGTGCGCATGTCATTGCCCAATACAACGGCTTCGCCTTCGGCGATACCCAGTTCGGCATAAAAGGTTTTGAGCAAGCTTGTCTTCCCGGATCCTACCTTACCAATAAGATAAACAAAATCGCCCTTATTTAGTTCCAGATTCACCTCGCTCAATACGCAAAGCTCCTGCTGGTGTACTTCTACATGAGAGTATGTGATTAGTGCTTCGTCCATGATGCTGAATGCCTTTCCATTAATTCACGTGCCAAATCTTCAATGCGATACCCTTTGGAGGTAAGCAAAACAATGAGGTGATACAGTAAATCGGAGCCTTCATAAATCATTCTTTCGTCCGTGCCGTTGGTGGCTTCAATCACCATTTCGACAGCTTCCTCGCCTACCTTCTGAGCCATGCGGTTCACACCCGACTGGAACAGACTGGTGGTATAGGATTTCTCGGGCATCTCTTCGTATCGCTTCACGATGAAATCCTGCAAATCTTTGAGGAACAGAACGGGTTCTTTTTCATTGGTCTCGCCCCAGCAGGTATCCGTGCCCAAATGGCATACCGGTCCAACAGGAGTGACCAGAATGAGCAACGTATCCTGATCGCAATCTTCTTTTACAGATACAACGTGAAGAAAATTACCACTTTCTTCTCCTTTGGTCCACAAACGGTTTTTGGTGCGGCTGAAGAAAGTAACCTTACCCGTTTCGATGGTTTTTTCGTAAGCCTCTTTATTCATAAAGCCCAGCATAAGCACCTTGCGGGTAATATTATCTTGTATGATAGCCGGTACCAGACCGTTCATTTTATTGAAATCTATATTCATATTCAAACCCTATTAAATTCTCATTGTAATACCTTGTGCGCAAAGATACGATTTTAATTCGGAAATTTTAATCTCGCCAAAGTGAAAAACGCTGGCAGCCAGAGCCGCATCGGCTTTTCCCAACGTAAAAGCATCCCGAAAATGCTCCGGCGTACCGGCACCACCCGATGCAATGACAGGAATAGACAGACCGTCGGCCAATTGTGCCAACGCCTCATTGGCGTATCCGGTTTTCACTCCGTCGTGATTCATGCTGGTGAAAAGAATTTCGCCGGCTCCCCTCTCCTGCGCTTCGAGCGTCCAGGTCATCAATTCCTTCTCCGTCTCGATGCGTCCGCCATTGAGGAAACATTTCCACAGGCCGTTGTCGCCCAGCTTGGCATCCACAGCCACCACGCATACCTGCGAGCCGAAGTTCTTGGCTATTTCATCAATCAGGTTGGGATTTCTGATGGCAGACGAGTTGATAGAGACCTTATCGGCTCCGGCGCTCAGCAGACGTTCCACATCACCCAATTCGTTGATGCCGCCGCCCACTGTAAACGGAATGCTAATGTTGGCCGCCACCCTCTTTACCAAATCGGTAAACGTTTTGCGTCCTTCGTGACTGGCTGTGATATCCAGAAACACCAGTTCATCGGCTCCCTGCTCACTGTAAGCACGCCCCAGTTCCACGGGATCGCCCGCCTGACGCAGATTGACAAAGTTGGTGCCTTTCACTGTTTGTCCGTCTTTTATATCCAGACAGGGAATTATTCTTTTTGCTAACACGCTCTTTACTATTTATTGACTTATACTTCACATTCAAACACGCGGGTTCCTTGCCCGGGTCTACATAAAATCATACAGTTCCTTCAGGGTGATGCGCCCTTCGTAGAGAGCCTTCCCGAAGATAACCGAAGGTACTCCGGCATCATGCAGTGCACGAATGTCATCCATGCTGCTCACCCCACCGCTGGCAATGAGGAACAAATCCGGTTGCTGCGACAGAATCTCTTGGTAGAGTTCCAAAGAAGGTCCCTGCAACATGCCGTCACAACTGATATCCGTACAAATAACCTTTTGAATGCCCTTGTGCACATACTCTTGCAAGAAAGGCATTAATTCCGTTTCCGTTTCATCCTTCCATCCGTTAACGGCTACCTTCTTATCTTTCACATCGGCTCCGAGAATGATTTTCTCGCTACCGTATTGATTGAGCCAACGGGTGAACAGATCAGGATTCTTCACGGCAATGCTTCCGCCGGTAACCATCTGAGCCCCATTCTCGAAAGCCAGGATCAAGTCCTCATCACTTTTCACCCCTCCGCCAAAGTCAATGATCAGCGAAGTACGTGTGGCAATTTGTTCCAGTGTGCGGTAATTCACCACATGATGCGAGGCCGCCCCATCGAGGTCGACCACGTGTAAGCGGCGGATGCCATTGGCTTCAAGCTCTTTGGCAACCTCTACCGGATTCTCATTGTATATTTTCTTGCTGTCGTAATCACCTTGCGACAGTCGCACACATTTTCCATCAATGATATCAATAGCAGGAACCAGTTCGATCATATATCCAGAAAGTTTTTTAAAATTCGTTCGCCTACCGTTCCACTTTTTTCGGGGTGAAACTGTGTAGCATAAAAATTATCTTTGTGAAGGGCCGCACTGAAAGGAAGAATGTAATGAGTCTGCGCAGCTGTACATTCGTTGACCGGTACATAAAAGCTATGTACGAAGTAAACAAACTCTTCCTCCGTAAATCCGTTGAACAAACGACTGTTCACTTCACCAATCGTATTCCATCCCATGTGAGGAACCTTATCTTCGTGACGTGCCGGAACAAAACGTTTCACTTCCGTATCGAAGATGTTCAAGCAGTTTGTATCGCCCTCTTCAGAGTACCGGCACATGAGCTGCATGCCTAAGCAAATGCCCAGCACAGGCTGCCTGAGGTTCTTGATCAGTTCATCGAGCCCGGTAGCGCGGAGGTGGTTCATGGTAGTCTCAGCCTCTCCTACTCCCGGAAATATAACCTTATCGGCAGCCATAAGCACCTCTTTGTCGGCCGTAATCACAGCCTCCACACCCAGACGCTTCATGGCATAATCTACCGAACGGATATTGCCCGCATTGTATTTTACTATTGCAACGTTCATTCTATTTCAATGTATTCGGGTTATCTCTTAACTGAAAATAACCGTTTTATTCTTATATGCGAGTACTTTTCGTTCAATGTGTTTTTGCACCGCCCGTGAAAGCACTATCTTTTCGAGGTCTTTCCCTTTGTTCACCAGGTCTTCAACCGCATCTTTGTGTGTTATGCGCACCACATCCTGTTCAATGATGGGTCCGGCATCTAATTCCGTAGTAACATAATGACTGGTTGCACCAATAATCTTCACTCCTCTTTCAAATGCTGCATGGTAGGGTTTGGCACCTACGAAAGCAGGCAAGAAAGAGTGATGAATGTTAATGATCTTATTGGGATATGCATTAATCATGTTTTCGGAAATAACCTGCATGTATCTGGCCAGCACAATAAAGTCCACTTTGTACTTTTTGAGCAGCTCCATCTCTTTTTGTTCCTGTTCCTCCTTGGTTTCTTTGGTGATAGGAAACAGGTAGAAAGGAATACCGAAACGTTCAGCCACGTGCTGCAGGTCAGGGTGATTGCTAATGATAAGAGGAATCTCCACATTCCATTCACCGGCAGTATAACGAGCCAGCATATCGAACAGACAATGCGACATTTTAGAAACAAAGATGGCCATACGGGGTTTTACATCGGAGAAATAAAGGCGGAAATTCATTCCGTATTTTTGTGCATAAAGCGTTTCAAAATAATCTTCGATTTTCTCCTGCGGAACAAGGAATTCTTGCAATTCCCACTCAATACGCATGAAAAAGATATTTTCCACATGGTCAACGTACTGATCCAGATAAATGATATTCCCTTTGTTTACCGTAATAAAGTCTGTTACCTCCGCCAGAATGCCCGGTTTATCAGGGCAATGCAATAACAGTTTTGCTGTTGTCATATTCACTTTCTTATTATTGTCTGTCACTAATCATCAAATTGAGGCAGCAAAAATAACGAATTATTGCCAATATATAAATAATAAACACAATAAGTTTATTGCAAAAGATAAAAAAGTAACATATAGAAAGATTGTTGCACTCAAAAACACTAAACTCTCACAACCGGGCTCTTCACATAGAGAAAAGTCGGACTGTTTTTTTTTGATTGCGGAATAGTCTCATTCTGAGGCAACAAGGTCAAAAAGCTATTTTTTCATTAAAAAAAAGTTTGCCAAGCTATTGCAGGTTTCAAAAAAACAGCTACCTTTGCAACCGCAATCGAGAGAGATTACGAATAAAAAAATAATGGTGCGTTAGTTCAGTTGGTTAGAATACATGCCTGTCACGCATGGGGTCACGGGTTCGAGTCCCGTACGCACCGCATCAAAGTCCTGAGGTTCATACTTCAGGACTTTTTTGTTTCGCCCGAGATGAACCACTCCAGGATCTTCCCCGACTTGCCCGCCGGAAGCAGACTGCGCAATACGAGCCATCCGTTCTGAGCTTTACTCCAACCGTCGTAAAATAGTAATTTTTGTTCTGCACTACTCACCGTGATGTGCCTTTCCGCATCATCGGGATTGATATCAAATTTCTTCCCTGTGGCAATGGGGAGCGGCTTTGAAGCATCCGTTTTCCGGATAATCATCTCGCCGTGCGGAGAATGAGGTATCTCCCGCACCTTACCATCCATGATATAAGTATGCCCCACGTAAAGCATGGGGGCAAATTCAATGTCTAAGCTTGCGATTCCTTTCAACTCATCCGGGATTGGTTGATCCGTCCACACACTGACATAAATTCCCCCATCACCCAGTCGCGCCTGGATCTGATAAATAAAATGTGGGTTATCGTATTTCAGTTGTGCAATAATGAGGTTATTCTTCCGCTCCACCTTTTTTTCAATCAGTTTAGAATGCAAATCCCATTGTCCGGGTGCAGAGTTTAGGCGTACATCACCATTCCTGGCCATGCACAAGCCGTGATGCACGATCTCGATACCTGCCATTTTTGAGTCATCAAACAGGCCATCGTAAGAGTGACTAAACACCATTACATTCAATCCGGGTGCCTCGAAATAATTAGAATCATTCAGCACCAATTGTGTCCAGTCAGATCTTGCGGATTTGTTTGAACAAGCGGATAGAAGCAGACATAAAGCTACTCCTATCACGCTTGAAGCAACACCCAATCTTCTACCTATTGTCATACCTATATTGATTAAGACGATGACTAATTGAAAAGAGCCCTTGCTTTAGAAATCAACTGTTGAGAAGTGATAGATTCACTGTTCACAGGCATGAGATACCAACGCACCGTATAAGAAAGCGATTCTCCCGGCTTCAGTTCCGTATAAGCGCCTTGGCTTTCAAGCTCCAGATAGGTTTTACCGCTATTCACATAAAGCTGTATTTCGGCCTCGGCTGGTGCCGACTGAGAGCTTTCCAGATCGGGGAACGTCTTAACAAGCAACAAGTTATTGTTGGTGTACGCAAGCCAGCCCTTACCATCGGCATTGATTTTACGGTTACCGTTCCGCGCATCCGTATGATACCATGAAACACCATACTCCTGTGTAAAGGGTATGAGATCAGCAGGAGTGATGGAAGAAGCATCAAAAAAGACTATTCCTTCATTGGGGACACGAGTGATTTCCCACGGGGCCACGCGACGGATTTCGTTCGACTCGTTGATGATAAAATAGGTTATTACAATGGCATTGTCTCCTGCATCGGCCTTAAATTCTTTACGGATACGGTATTTGTATTTCGGAGAAACCTGACCGTTCATGATGAGTGACTGAGGGGTTTGTTCAACCGTATAAGGCAGCTTATCATATTCGGCTACCGGTGGCCAGTTCCATTCACTCTGAGGACTAGTCCAGAAGGTGCTCCCAAATGTTTCCCGCATGGGCAACTGTGAAATAACTTCAGCGTCCTTGTATTTAAAAGAACGAATCTTAGCTCCTCCGGCAGCATCAATAGTCATCGACAGATTTCCGGTTTCGATGACATATTTTGATTCTCCTATGCTCTTGATGACCGGCTCTGCAGCCTGAATCGGGATGCTCCCAAGTACAGAGACCAACAACAACGAGATCCATTGCTTTTTCATAAACCCTTTTCTATTTTATAGTAAATAAAAGCAAATACCATTATTCCTGTTATTTAAACTGTATCCAGTCGACCTCAACCTTTCCTTTATCTGCTGATACAATAGACAAATTGTGTACGCCTTGCGGAATATCTTTAACCGGTGCCGTGATTAGTCCGGCTTCTTTGACAGCTATCCGGGCAATGATCTTATCATCCACTTTCACCAGTAGTTTGCCTTTTCCATTGAGGACTTGTGCCGAGACCGATGTTAGTCCGGTCGTTCCAAAATCAACATCGTTATATTGCACGTAAGCATTCCTGGCATTTAAGACAGTCTTCCAACCGGCAAAATAATCGGTCGTATCTACGTAGTTGATAGCGGCACCCATCTTACTTAATTCCGAGTAACGATCAAGCTGAATTTCATCGGTTGCATTCGTAATGCCCACCCCGCGCAATGTCGGTGTCACTTTTTGAATGGTTCCGTCTTCATTGAAGCAGATCTTATCGATACGAACGGAACGATTTTTATCGAATTGTGGCGAGTAATCATTGTGATGATAAAACAGATACCATTCACCTTTGTATTCGACAATGGAATGATGGTTTGTCCAGCATTTGGTAGGTGACTGATCCATAATCAACCCTTTATACTCGAATGGCCCCAATGGACTGTCACCCATAGCGTACGACAGATTCTCTGTTTCGCCCTCTTTGGGTACCCAGGGGAATGTGAAATAATACTTGCCATTACGTTTGAAGACAAAAGGTCCTTCTTTCATCCCATCGGGAAAATTCCCTAATGCCACTGGCTCTGAGTCGAGTTGAAGCATGTTTGGCTTAAGCCGTGCACCCTGCATGCCACGTCCCGACCAATAAATATACGCTTGTCCGTCATCGTCGATTAACGTACAAGGATCAATGCCATAAATACCTTTGATGGGTTCGGTCATGGGTACAAATCCCCCATCGGGGCGATCGGATACGGCTACACCTACCATCATCCCGAATCGTTTGGTAATGGAATCGGGTTTGACTATTGCAGGATAGTAAAAGTAATACATGCCATCCTTGTATGCACAGTCGGGTGCCCACATAGCATACGCCTCAGCATTCAGCCAGGGCACCTTTTCCTGCGTAAGGATAACGCCATGGTCTGTCCAGTTAGTCAGGTTCTCGGACGAGAACACGTGATAATCCGCCATGCAAAACCAGTCTTTACGAAGATTGGGTTTGTCGGCAGGCGCCGGAATGTCATGCGATGGATAGAGGTACATCTTTCCATTGAAGACTCTCGCCGTAGGATCGGCTGTAAACTGTCCCTTAATAATAGGATTCTGTGCCTTTACAATGCCGATAGACAGCATTGTAAAGGTTAATAACAAATATTTAGCGGTCATGGAAATTCCATTTAGAGTTATCACTATTCATATCGAACAGACCCAACGTTGGCGTACTATCGCCTACTGACACCAGGGCAAGCTCCTTATCAGTTCCCGGCACTTTTTTAGGCATAATACGATACGTACCGTCCGTCAGTTGATCAATTCTCCACAACTGTTCAGGTGCCCCGGTAAATTGAGGAACTGCCACCACTTCTGCGTCTGCAGTGGCAGCTAATGCACGATTAGTACCTTCAATCACAATCTTGTAATAAGGACCGCCCAAGTATCCACCGGCTTCGGGCACTGCGGTAATGGTCCACTTCTGATGAGGACGGAACATGTAGTCACCAATACGTACGTTGATATCCCCTTTCGGCCACGTACCGATTACATCTTCCAACGTTTGTGATTTCAGTGGTGTCATAGGCTGAGCATCTTTCTCCCAGAAGCGATGCATACTGCCTTGCATGCGTACAAAATCGACAGCTAGTTCGAGAGCATAACCTCTGCGTTCGGATTCAATCTCGTAAGTTCCTTCCTTGAATGCTTCTCCTGCCACGGGCCATCCGTTTTTCCACAAGAGCGGACGTATGGCTAACACGCTACGACCACCCTGATCAAAATCGGCCTCGTAATGATAAGACATTTTTTCCACGCCATCGGCTACCACGAAGCGTCCGAAGTGCCCCGGGCCTGTTTTGCGTTCGCCAGCAGCAATCACCAGCTTGCCACCGCCTTCCAACATGTCTCTACCCACATTGTCGATGTAAGGACCCGTCACACTGCGCGAGCGTCCGACTACAATATTATAAGTAGAATTCGGTCCATCACAGCAAGTGCCGTGTGTGCCCAGCAGGTAATACCAGCCGTCGCGATACATCAAAGTGGTAGCTTCGCAGTCGATGGCAACGTTGATTTCCTTATTGCCCTCTACGCGCTTGCCGGTCTTTGGATCAAGTTCTACAATGCGGATGAATCCGAAATAGGTGCCGTAGGACAACCAGAGCCGTCCGTCCGTTGGATCTAGCAATAGTCCGGCATCAATCGCATCGCAATCCTCATCATCAAGTGAATGAGCCACTTCGATAGGTTCGGTAAACTTGAAATCGGGAGATTTGGGATCTAACGTATTGTTCCACATAGTCAGCACCCTACCAGCATGTCCGCCGCCTAATCCACCACCGGTAGCACTGTAAGCGATCAGATAGCGATCGCCTATTTTCACTGCATCCGGCGCTGCTCCTCCACCGGGGCGCTCTGCGCCACCGTTCCAATTCCAGCCGTCTTCGGAAATCAATCCGCCTCCGCCAGTACCGAAAGTATAATATTTCCCCTCACACTCCATAATGGTAGAGGGATCGTGAATATAAGGAGTACCGATTTGTGCAAACGTTCTTTGGGATATCAATACAGACATCAGGGCTGTTGCGCCCAGTAGTATAGCTCTTGTTTTCATGGTCATTGGTTACTGATTGTCATGTTCTTAACAGGTGTTCCGTTCTCATTCAAGAAACGGACGCAAAAATCACTCATGCCCGGGCCATTGATAACGACTCCGCGCAGAATATTCCGGCCTTTCTTGAGGGTCAGACGACGTGATAGGCAGTCGTCGACTACCATGCGGCGGTCGCCCGAAAGAAGAAGAACTTCTTCGCCGTTCAGCCACCACTTAGAGGCAGAGTTGGAGCCCGCCGACAGACGAACATTCTCTATGTCTTCGGGACAATCAATGATAGTAACCGCCCAAAACAGTACGCCATATACCGGTTTTTTCAAAGCAGCAGCGAAACGATAAAGCTTCACGTTGTATAGCTTGCTGTCCAGTGCATGCCAAGTCAACTTCTGTTTCCCTACTTTAACCTTCTCACCGTCTTTAGGAAAGACCGTGAACTGGTTTTTGAAATACAGCGTATCAAATGCCTGCTTCAAGTAGCTGTCGGTGAATACTGTATTGGAGCGGTTGGGTTTACTAATGGGTTCCAGTAACATCCAGCGCCGGATAAAACCCTTCTCGTCTGGTACAGAAACATCCTTTGTAGCCGGGACGAAATAATCGGCCAAATAAGTGGGTGTTTGTATTGGTTGTGGTTGTCGTGGACCGGGCATCATTCCCGGCGTAGGATTTGGAGCGCGATTAGTTACCGCACCGGTCTGCTGTGCTTCGGCATATATACCGGTAAGCAGGGATAGACCTAAAATCAACCATTTTTTGTGATGGAAAATACTCATAAATTTATTATTTTTAGATATGTAAGCGAACGGTTTGTTTTGTGCAAACAGGCACTCTATACAAAAACAAATTCGTATATTTTACTTTTTAACAAATAACAGAGGAACAAACTCTTTGAGGCAACGACGCCAGGTGAGGAACTCGTGGGCGGTACCCGGAGATTCGTAATAGATGGTTTTAATGCCAGCTGCGTTTAGTCCGTCACTCAACCCTTTGGTTCTTTCAGGACGTTCTTCGGAACCAATGCCGAGGAAAAAGGCATGCACCTTATCATTGAATGCCTTGCGATCTTTGAATACACCACCATAAACAGTATCCAGATTCTGAAGGTCAATGCTGCCCGCTCCACTGAATCCACCGATGTAGGCGAACTTGTCGAGGTTGTTGAGCGTTGTATTAAATGTTAGCAATCCACCCCACGACAGACCTGCCATAGCCCGATTTTCACGATCGGTCAGTGTACGGAAATTTTTCTCAATATGAGGAATGATCTCTTTTAGTAAAATATCGGGAAACTGACCGCCAAAACGTTTCATGGCATCTTGACGCGATTCACCCGGTTTGAGGCTGAGTGACTCGATATTACCATTGTCCATTACCACAATCATAGGTTTGGCCTTGCCTTCAGCAATCAGGTTATCCATAATAAAATTCATCTTACCCTGATTTGCCCAACTTGTTTCGTTTTCACCCATACCGTGTTGCAGGTAGAGTACCGGATACTTCTTGGTAGGACTCTTGTCATATTCTGCAGGGGTATAAACGATACATCTGCGCCATTCCTTACGGATATCAGAATAATACTGACTCTGGCTAACCAATCCATGAGGCACATTCTTTATGGAGTAGTAATCGACACCCTTTTCAGGTATTTCGATGCCACTCACCCATTTACCCATTCCGAAGAATGGTTTACCATTAGGGTCGGCAGAACTCACTCCGTCAACTATGATTTGATAGTAGTGGAACCCCACCACTTCGGGTCCTTTAGACACGAGCGACCACCAACCATCGGCTTCTTTGGTCATCTCACCACGGAAACTGATTTCCACTTTAGTGGCGTTTGGAGCATGGATACGAAAGTGCACGCGGTTGTCGGCACCGATACGCGGATACTCCGCTCCGGCAATATTGTGTTCGTTGGGTACACTGCCTTCAGGGAAAGACTCTTGCGCTGTAGCAATCACCGGAAAGCCTATTAAAGCTATAAGAATAGCATTTGCTAATTTATTTTTCATGATATTTTTAGGGGTTAATTATTTAAAAAGAAGCGGCACAAATTCACGGAGTGAACGACGCCAGGTAAGCCATTCATGGGCAGTTCCCGGTGATTCGTAATAAACTACGTTCTTAAGATTCTTCGCTTTCATGGCGTCTGCAAAAGCTTTTACCCTTTCTGGGTTTTCTTCCGAACCGGTACTCATGAAATACAGTTTGAACTGCTTATTGAATTTCTCGGGATTGGCAAAGATACCATCGTACAACGTATCGATCTGATCAACCGGGCCTGCGCTGCCACCACTGAAAGCACCTAGGCTGGCAAACTTATCCTGATTGCTCAATACAGCCATATATGTGTGCATAGCACCCATAGAAAGCCCTGCCATAGCCCGGTTTTCACGTGTCGGTTTGGTGCGGAACGAAGCATCAATCATCGGAATAATCTCTTTGACGAGTAATTCGGGGAACATGCCCAACATACGCTGCATATTCATAGCCGGACGAGGAGTTTGTCTCTGAGCAGCATTTGGAGCTGGAGCGGCCGCACCAGCAAGGAAAGCATTCGTTTGAGGATTGTCAAATCTGACTGTAGGCACACCGGGAGGCAATGCATAGCCACGATCCATCACAACAATCATCGGAACGGCTTTCTTTTCAGCAATCAGGTTATCCATTATATTCCCCATACGTCCTTGAAAAACCCAGCCTGTTTCATCTTCGCCACCACCATGTTGCAGGTAAAGGACGGGATAGCTTTCATTGGCGTTTTTATCATACTGAGGAGGCGTATAGACATAGCACATTCTCCACGCTTGCGTCATTTCCGACCAGTACTTCTTCATGCGAATATCACCGTGTGGCACATTTTGCACTTTATCGTAGGGTAACCCTTCGGGAATTTCAATTGCACTAACCCATTTACTCATGCCATAGTATGACTTGGTAGCAGGATCGGCAGCAGAGATGCTATCAATAATGATTTGATAGTAGTGAAATCCTACCGTTTCAGGTTTGGGCGACACGTAGGTCCAATATCCATCGGCTTCGCGGGTCATCGGGCCACGAAAACTGATTTGCACTTTCTTGGCATACGGAGCATGTATTCTAAAATAAGTATTTCCTTGGGCATCTAAACGAGGCCATTGGACTCCTTCAAGGTTATGTTCATTCGGAACTGTTCCTTCGGGGAAAGATTCCTGCTGAGCATTCACCGTCAGTGGCAACGCCAACAAGGAAGAGAAAGCAAGCTTTAATAAAATTTTCATGATTCTATTATTTGTTTAGTGGATATTATATAAAAATGTCCGCGCCACGGTATATTTACAGCGCGGACATTCTGCATTACATGCCAGCATTCAATGAGTTACAATGCAATTTTTAAAACCTATTTTTATTCACCACTCGGGTTCTGCTTTAGGTTAGGATTGATTGAAGTTGCGGCAAATGGATATGCGAAATATTCATGTTTACCTTTCACAAAACCTGTTTGACCCTTGTTGGGATTTGACGTCTCCACATACAGGCGATGGATCGGCTCATTCTTAGTAAAGAAAGCATCGTAGGTAGTTGGTATGTTCTTACCATTATTTACAACACCATCCGTATCACCCCAGCGTACCATATCGGGGAAGCGAACTGCCTCAAGCCACATCTCATAGCTCTTCTCGTTCTTTACTTCCTGCATGGTAAGTTCAGTTGAGAGATGAGCAGAACCCGCACGTTTCTGAATATCCTGAAGACATTTCAGACCCAAACCATTTGGATCGGAAGTTTGTGCACAAGCCTCAGCATACATCAAGAGAACTTCAGCGTAACGGAAGATAGTGAGATTTTTGAATCCATACCAACCCTTCTCGTTATCTTCAGGCCACGCAACGAATTTGTTAGCGAAATAACCTGCAAAGCCATAAAGGCCTGTTGGATCCTTGATTCCAATCTTAGGCGATTTCTCCAGCTCGGCGCGAGTCAAGTTTTCACCTTTGGTGCTATTCCATTCCATTTCATAAAGAAATTCGTCACCAGTGAGGAATGTTGCTTTACGACGTGGTGAATTACCATCGTTTGCCAGCATGCGTTCTGCAAAATCAGCACGAATAGAGTGACCACCCCATCCATCGGGACCGATAAATGAGGGTTTAGAAGCCAACTTGTCAGTACGCCAGTTCCAGAATTGAATCCACATCCAAGATGTACGCTGGATTTTGTTACTCCAGTCACCAACAGCAGCATTTTCAAGTGCGTTAGCTTGGAAAATCATCTCCTCACAGAGGTCACCTGATGCGTGGAACAAGTTTGGCCAACGTTCAGTAGGAACTAGTTCGTATTTTTTTGAAGTGATAACCTGCTCCAAGTTAGCTTTCGCTCCGGCATAGTCACCTTTAAACAAGCGAGCCTTACCGGCTACGGTAAGAGCAAAGCCCTTCGTTACCTTTGAGGCACCCACCTTGTCTGATGGACTTTCGCGTTCGTCAAGATCGGCAACTGCGGCCTCTGCTTCTTTGGCACACCATTCCAGCAACCCATTGTGTCCGCCTTCAACCGCATTGTTAGCCGGTTTATCACTCGGATTAAGAATATGGTCAACCAATGGTGGGCAGTCCCAACCAATAGCGAGCATCATATGCGACCAGGCACGTAGTGTACGAGCTTCCGCACAAACCCGTTTCTTAATAGACGTAGTGGGTTCTATATTGTCTAAGATAAGGTTACAATCATAAATCACACCATAGAGCCCCCAGTACGTATTCTTGATTACTTCATTTTGTGAATCATAGCGGAACTCGTTAATCTGCGCACCAAAGTCGTTGTCACCATACATATTACCTGCTGCCAACATATCATCGCCAGCTTCGTCAAAAAGCAAAGGGAGGGCCACATAAATACCTTCATTACCGGCTATATTCAAACAGAATGATTGATAGAGATTGTTGAGTGCATTCTGTGCATCATCATCAGTCTTATAAAAACTATCAAACGAGATGACACCTTTCTGTTCAATGTCGAGGCGATCCTCGCAAGCACTGAAAAGGAATGCAACACCTAAAAGGGAATATATTATTTTTCTCATAATAAATTACTTTTTAAAAAGTTTTTCAAAAATTACTTTCTCTATTAAAATGCAAAGCTTGCACCGAATGTGCATTTCTTCATGGTTGGGTATGTACCAATATCATATCCTCCACCACCATTATTGGAAGTCGTTGCAGTCTCAGGATCCATACCAGGATAGCTTGAGAAAGTAAAGAAGTCATCCAAAGAAACGAAGAAGCGAAGTTCTTTAAGAGCAATTCTCTTGGTAAGTGTTTTGGGCAATGTATAACCTAACTGTATCTGTTTAATCTTGAAATAATCACCTTTAAACATTGAAGCACTTGAACTCCAGAAGTAACGGTCTTGAGCAACATTCGCAACAGCCGGCATAGAAGCATTTTTGTTGGTTTCACTCCAAGCATTGTCCATGTAATACTTAAGTGAATTACGCATAGGCGTATCTGCACGATATAGGATATTGAAAATCTTATTACCTCCTACACCTGTACCAAATACAGAGAAATCCAAACCTTTATATTCCAAATTTATAGTCAAGCCATAAGTAAATCTAGGAATGGCGCTACCTATATCGGTCATATCCTGGTCGCTTAACTCTGAAGAAGAGACTATTTTACCCTCATGATTACGAAATTGAGCTGCACCTGTTTCTTTGTTAACACCTGCATAATCGTATGCACGGAAGTACCATATAGAGTGACCTTCTTCAAATGCGGAACATACCATGTTATTGGTACCATCTACACCACCTTTGTTACCAGTGATGCGAGTGATGTCGTCATACAAATAAGTAACCCTATTTCTCAACGTAGAGAAGTTTCCGGAAATATTATACTTCAAATCACCAATATGATCTTTCCAAGAGGCTTCAAATTCAAATCCCCTGTTGTTAATTTCACCGGCATTGACTATAGTCGTATTTACATACACTTCAGGAACCGGGTTGGTAGATATGAGAAGATCCTTTGTATCCTTATTAAAATAGTCAAGGCTAAGTGCCAATCGATCATTAAAGAAACGCATGTCAAGACCGAAGTCCAACTGTTCGGATGTCTCCCACTTAAGGTTCGGATTAGCAAGACCTGATGGATAAGATCCATAGTGCTGAGCAGGGTCATCACCATATTGATACCAAGAAGCATTGTAGCTGATTGGCGAAATATAGGGATAGTTACTGAGCACACTGACATTACCGTTACGTCCCCAAGAAGCACGGAATTTCAAGAATGAGAGAAGATCGCTGCTGATATTATTTGTAATAAATTTCTCATTGCTGATATTCCAGCCTACGGCAACCGAAGGAAACTTACCCCAACGTTTGTCAGAAGGAAGTTTGGAAGTATCAAATGCGTCGGCACGGTAGTTGAATTGCAAACTATAACGGTTATCGTATGTATAAAGGAAGCGACCGAAATAAGAGAGACTTGTAGAAAGTCCCGGAAGGTTACCGATGCTCTTTGTTGTAGTCTCAGCTGAGTTTACATAATCGAGATACTTAAAATTGTTAGCGTCACCGGAAAGAATTTTGTTCCCCCCTGTACCGGTAGCCGAAGCTGATACATTGTCCGAGCGATATTCAGTATATGACATACCGATCATGGCACCGATATTGTGCTTCTCGAATAATGTCTTATTGAAGTTTGCAAAGTTTTCCCACTGATAGTAGTGGTTATTGTTGGCTGAAGCTGAGATAGAATAATCTGTAGCCTTAGCCTGACCATTCATGTAATAAGGTTCAGCATAGTCGTGATTGTTAGTCTGCGCAATGATGTAAGAGAACCGGGATGTCATCACAAGACCATCAATAGGATTCAGGTCAGCAAAAGCAGTACCACGAACCGTGAAACCGGAACTTTTAGCATTGCGGCGATCACGCTGGAGAAGAGGATTACCGTTATCATCCATCTGAAACTTTGAAGTGGCATAGTACTTACCATTCGCAGCCTTACGAATCAATTCAGGATTAGTTGCATATTGTTCCTTCATGTCTGTTGTGAAGTCATCAACGCTATCCCAATATACAGGAGTCAGAGGGTCAAGTAAAAGAGCCGGTGCCAACATAGAGCCATAAGCACTCTGATGGGTGACATTGCGAGTTGCCCATTTTTCAATAGAGGTGTTTGTACCAACCTTAATCCAGCTATAGAGTTGATAGTCCGCATTGAGTTGACCGGTAAGACGGGTATAAGTATCTTTCTTTCCACGTACGATACCATCATTGTTTAAGTAGTTTACAGAAGTAAAGAAATGACCTTTGTCATTACCGTCTTGAAAGGTAACAGAATGCTGAGTTGCCCAGCTATCACCAAATACTTCCTTTATCCAGTCTGTCTCTTGAGGATTGTCGTAATCAACTCCATTGCTCTGGCAAAGAGTTTTCATGTCGTAACCGGACAATTCCTTATATTTGATCCAGTCTTTTGCACCGAAAATTTCAGGGGTCTTGCCAAGTCTCTGGTTGATAGCCTTGAAAGAGTACGTTATTTTCGGACGACCATTGGCGCTATTACCGGTCTTTGTTGTAATAAGAACAACACCATTACCGGCCTGAGCTCCATAAATTGCTGCTGAAGCCGCATCCTTTAAAACCTCCATAGACGCAATCATTGAAGGGTCAAGATACTGAATGTTGTCTACCTTTAAACCATCAACAATTAATAGAGGACCTAGTTTATCTGAATTGGATGAATAACCACGAATACGAATTGAAGCACCTTGACCGGGAGCGCCCGATGAATTCAAAACCTGAATACCGGCCGCCTTACCTTGAAGAGCAGCACCGGCATCTACTGTTGAAAGGTTCTTAATGTCGTCTCCGTTGACCGAGGCAATAGCACCTGTAATGTCACTCTTCTTCTGAACACCGTAACCAACTACCACTACTTCGTCGATAAGTTTTGTATCTTCCTCCATATTGATATTGATCACATTACGCCCATTGACCTGGATAGTCTGAGATTTGAAACCTACAAAAGACACAGTAATAGTTGCATTACTGTTTCGTACTTGAATCGAATAATTACCAGTGAGATCGGTAATAGCACCATTGTTTGTTCCATTCTCTAAAATAGCCACACCAATCATTGGCTCAGAATCTATACCTGAGACGATTGTGCCTTTGACTTGAAATTGTGCCCATGCTGACATAGATGTAAAAAGCATAAGCACAAATAAGCAAGAAATCTTCTGATTTTTCTTAATTACATTTTTCATACAATTAGTTTAAGAATTAATAATCGCATTTTCTTTCTAAAAAAAGATACTTGAATAATAGATTTCGATTAACCATCAGTGTGAACTTCCCGCGGAGGTTAGTGAGCACACCATTTGACATCCTTTTTACTAAGATATTTAAGCCAGTAGTTGGCCCTTTATTTTTATCGGTCATCGTACCGGAGATGGTACACTGTTTGACCGACACCCAGATGCACACGAAAGGCATCGTTAGGATACAAATTACTTTTTTCATTCTGTGATTAGTTTAAAAGTTAACAATTTCGGCGGTAAATGTAAGGGCAATGAATAATGGTGGAGTTTAAAAATGAATATTTGTTTTTCACTATTAGATATAAAGGGAAATATATCTAAAATTAGAAAACATATACCTAAAATTTGAAACGCTGAGCAGTGTAGTCCGTCGAAAGTTGACCGATAAACAAAAAAGCATCCCCAATTAGCGGTTAAGTCGAATTCTTTTCCTTATTTTGTAAGTGTTACAAATCTATTCATTGAAAAACACCGTATATGAAGTCATGTTTTCTGTCCTTCGTCTTTCTGCTTTTGCCGTTAGCGAGTTATTGCATCGGCAACTTGAGCTTCTATAATATCAATGACACCTATGGAATTGCCAACCGCGAAACGACCTCAATATGCAAGGATGCTGACGGATTTACCTGGATAGCCTCTAAGACAGGCATTATGAGGTTAACGGACAGTGATTGCCGAGTATATCAACTACCTTACGAATCAATGGCCGTGGTTTCCGTCGAAATAACCTGGCAGGAAAACCGCTTGCTGGCTTTCACCAATAAGGGCGAAATATTTTGCTACAATCCGCGGCACGACAGCTTCGAACGCTTCTTCAATTTTTCCCGGCAGATGAACGTTGCCAATCTTTGGGTCTTTAACCTAGAGGTGGATCGCGACGGGAGTTTGTGGATAGCCTCCTCACGGGGACTATACTATTATAAAGATAATCGTTGCACTCTTATAACTCAAACGGCCGGTGAAGCCTACCACACAACACGTTACGACGCCCGCCATTTAATTGCCGCCGGTCCTGGGGGAATTTTCTTAGTTGATACGAAACAACATCATGTGGAGCGTTGGAGTGGAAAAATGAATATACAGCCGTCATCACTCCTGCTCGACCGGGCAATGAACCGACTGTGGATAGGCACATATTCCAGCGGACTTTATTACTTTGACTACATCACACGGGAACTTCATGCAGCCACTGTACCAAACTTCCCGCAGCAATGCATCAAGGATCTTGAGCTAGTGCGCGACTCCACCCTTTGGTGTGGCATCGACGGGCGCGGTGTGTGGGTGCTCTCACATGACGGCAGCCGAAAGATTACAACGTATCAAGAGGATGTGGACAATCAGTTTTCTATATCCGGAAATGGCGTATACGATATTTATTATGATCCATCCGGACGAATTTGGGTCTGTTCAGTCACCGGCGGCACGTCGGTAGCAGACCTCTCATCGCCTACCCTAGTAAGGCTCCGCCATAGCATCAATAACCCCAATTCCTTGATTAATAACCACATCCATGCCCTGATTGAGGACAGCCACGGGCAACTGTGGGCAGGAACCAACAGTGGTCTGAGTTGCTGGAATCCTCGCACCGACAAGTGGGTCAATTATTTTGAAGAAAGGGATGGAGAAACCTACATCGTTCTATCGCTCTGCGAAGACGCAGACGGAAACATCTGGGCGGGTACTTATGCGCACGGTGTATACGTCATTGACAGCAAAAGTTTAAATATCATCGCCCACCACACGCAACCAACAGGTATCCTTGCCAAAACAGGCTTTGTTTTCGATATTCTTAAAGATAAGGACGGTGACATGTGGCTTGCGGGAACAAGCGGAGAAATCATGAAGTATAACCACCACACCCGGAAGTTTGAAGTTTACCCGAAGGAATCGGTCTATGCCATGGCCGAATGGGGCGACCGTATGATAATACTGGCCTGTAACTATGGATTGCTTACGCTCGACAAAAAAACAAAGAAGACAACCACGCTGCTAACCGATAATATGATACAAGATGTTGCTGTTGTACAGGATAAGATATGGGCAGGCAGTAGTGGTGGAGGTCTCTTTAGCTACAACATCCGTACGCATATCATAAAAAAATACGATACGCGTCACGGCATCATATCCAACTATGTGAATAGCCTCCTTTATGCCGACGGATATCTCTGGTTAGGAACAGAGAATGGACTTTGTCGCTTCAATACCATTGACAAAACAATTACTACCTATCCTTCTCCAATGAACCTCTCCACCGTTTCTTATAGTTCGGATGCCTGCTTCCGCCTACGCAACGGCATGTTCGCCTGGGGAACCTCCGACGGTGTAATCATGCAGGACCCAAAGTACTTATACCGACATAAATTGACAGGGCACATTTACATACAAGACATACTCCTGTCGGGACGCTCCATTCGCCAGTATCCCGATCTTTTGCCTGAAACTCCGCTGGACAGCATCAGTAACATCACGCTCCAACATCAACAGAACAATGTAACCCTCAACATCCTACCCATAGGAGATAATTCGCGCACAGCACGCTTCTCTTGGAAAATGGAAGGAGTTGACGATGACTGGAATATACTGACCGACCAAAGATTTATTAATTACGCCAACCTTAATCCGGGCACTTACCGGCTACTCATCCGGCTATACAATCACGAACTCATTGCTGAGCGCTCGCTGATCATCCGTGTCACTCCGGCCTTTTGGGCTACCTGGTGGTTCAAACTGGCTTGCCTTCTGCTTGCCGGATGTTTGGCTTACTTCCTTTTCTGGTTCTATACCAATCGCCTAAACCAGCGTCATGCCGAAGATAAGCTACGCTTCTTCACCAATATCGCACACGATTTACGTACAGCACTCACGCTCATTAAGGCACCTATTGAAGAATTAAATCAGGTCAACAGTCTCTCCAAACATGACAAACAGTATCTTCACCTAGCGGCAGAGCAGACGCGACGACTTACATCGGTAGCCACTCAACTGCTCGACTTCCAAAAAGTGGACATGGGTAAAGAACCGTTTTATCCGGTTATGGCTGATATCGTAGCTCTTGTAGGCTGTCGCGTCAGCATGTTCGAATCGGTAGCGGCAACGAAACACATACAGATCAATTATCATTACGATATGGATGTATGCCTCACGGCTATTGATATCGATATGATGGAGCGAGTGATAGACAATCTACTCTCCAATGCTATCAAATATTCGCACGAGCATTCAACCGTAGACGTGCGTTTTCACGGAGACGAAAACGAGTGGCGGCTAAGTGTTGCAGATTATGGCATTGGTATTAGCCGTAAGGCGCAAAACAAGCTATTTCATGAGTTCTACCGTAGCGAAAATGCCATCAATGCGAAGATTACAGGCTCCGGGGTCGGACTATCTATGGCAAAAGCACTGGTAGAACTACACGATGGCAAAATTAGCGTGGAAAGTGAAGAAGAGAAAGGCTCTACATTTGAAATCGTAGTACCCTGCCGCAAAAACGAGAGACAAAAGAATATCAGCAAACCTATAAATGACCTGCCACAGGAAGATTCCTACGCTAACTACGCAACCGATGATATGCGTATTTTGATTGTAGAAGATAATGACGACTTGCGTCATTTCATGATCCGCCCGTTAGGCAAACACTTCCAGGTAGCCACCGCAGCCAACGGAGTTGAGGCATGGGAATATATCCGGCAAGAAATCCCCGACCTGATTGTATCAGATATTATGATGCCGCGTATGGACGGTTTTGAACTTTGTCGACTGGTTAAATCAACCTTCGAGACATCTCACATCCCGTTGATCCTCCTCACTGCTCTTTCAGAAAAGACCGACGAACTACACGGTTTGGGTTTGGGAGCAGACGATTACATGACCAAACCGTTCGACATGAAAACATTAACGCAACGCATCACTTCCATCATACATAACCGCCGTATTATTGGCGCAAAATTCATCGCTGCAGGACATGTCACCGAAGCAAAAACCTTGTCCGGCGAACCGGTCAATATGCTGAACGATGTTTTCGTTAAACAGGCTCTTGAAGTGGTTGTACGTTATTTGGACGACGCAGACTTCGGCAAGGAAGAGTTTGCTAAAGAAATGGGAGTCAGCACATCATTACTTTTCAAGAAGATCAAAGCACTGACAGGTATATCGGTTGTTGATTTCATACGCAATGTGCGCATGGAGCATGCCATGAAACTTATAAATGAAAAGGAATACAGCATCAGCGAAATAGCCTATAAATGTGGATTCTCCTCCATTGGCTATTTTAGTACTGTCTTCAAAAAACATTTTGGCAAGTCACCTACCGATTTCATGATTTAGCCTGAGTCCGATATAATATATGGAGAAAGCACGCTTTTTATCTAAAAGTACAAATCAAATATCTATTCGTGAAAGTGAATGGCGGTGCTATGCCGTATTTTTACCGTTACAAAACTAATAATATATCAATAAATATGAAAAACAAAAACAGTATGACCGTAGCAACACAAAAAGAACAGGAATCCAAAGGTTTCTTCAAACTCTCATGGTTCGAAAGAATTGCATTCGGATCGGGTGATATGGCCCAAAATTTTATATATCAAACCGTTACAACATACCTACTCTTCTTTTATACCAATGTTTACGGACTAAATCCGGCTATTGCCAGCGCCATGTTTCTGGGAGTCAGGATAATAGATGCCATCTGGGATCCCATCGTAGGAGTCTTTGTCGATAAAACCTCTACCCGTTTCGGCAAATACAGGGGTTGGCTGCTTATAATGGCTTTACCACTCACTGTGCTGATGATACTCTGCTTTGTGGTGCCTCCTCTGGGCGAAACGGGCAAGGTTGTCTACGCCTGTCTTACTTATGTGTTACTGTCCATTCTCTATACTACGGTAAATGTTCCGTTCGGAGCGCTCAATGCCGCACTTACCCGCGACCAGCAGGAAATTACGATACTGACTACAGTTAGAATGTGGCTTGTAAATGTAGCGCAGGTGGCTATCACTTACGGTGTTCCTACTTTGGTTATCTTTTTCTCGGGAACAATGGATTCCGCTGAAGCACGAAACGGTTGGTTCACCACCATTTTACTTTATGGCATCATCGGATTTGTTGCACTTCTGTTCTCATTTTGGGGTACGAAAGAACGAGTTGTTATTTCGGTCGAAGAGCAAACGAATGTCAAGCTTAGCGATTTATTTACCGAAATTGTCCGCAACAAGCCCCTACGCATTATTTCACTCATGTTTATAACTGCATTTGCAATTATGGCGATAGGTAATTCTGCCGGAACTTATTTTGTGAAATATAATCTTGGAGATGAAGGACTTGTAGGTATTTATAACGTTATTTCGGCACTACCGGCGTTAGTGATATTACCTTTTATACCATGGCTGCGCAAAACATTGGGTAAAAAACAATTGCTCTATGTTTCCCTGATTATATCCTTCATCGGTTTTGTGCTTTTGTTCGTCGTTCCTACTCAATGGACAGCAATGATTTTCGTTGCACAAACAATCCGTTCAATTGGTTTTTGTGTAGTGGGGGCTTTCATTTGGTCATTAATTCCGGAAGCAATAACTTATGGCGAATGGCAGAGCGGTAAACGCATATCAGGCATTGCCAATGCTTTAATTGGCTTTTTCTTCAAATTCGGACTTGCCGTAGGAGGTTTTGTGCCTGGAATTGTACTAACGATGACAGGATTCAATGCCGACAATGCTGTTCAAACCGATTCGGCCTTACTCGGTATCCGTCTTCTACTAGCAGTATTTCCCGCCATCTTAGTGGCAGTGCTGTACTACATCGTTTCGTGTTACAACCTAACCGACGAGCAACTGATAAAGTATGGAAAGGAAATTGAAATGAAAAATGAGAAAAAATGATCGATAGCATCTTTTAAAAATAATTATGGGGTAATTAACCGCAGTGCATAAAAGGACTCGTTGGAGTCACCCACATAAATAATTCCATTGACTATACAAGGAGTAGAAAGAATAGATCCCAATGCAAGTATTTGCCTCTCAGATGCAGCTATATCATTGCCATATAGTTTGAAATCATCTCTAAAAGTTCCATCATCGTTGTACACCCGATGATAAATATATTTACCACCATCCGTCTGAAAGACTTTCTGCATAGTGCACGAAGCAGGATCTATCTGATATAATTTACCGTTTAAACAACCAAATAGTATCTGATTACGTAACAAAACCGCTTCTGCATACACCCTCATATTCAATGGAAAACTTGTTTTTATTTCTCCGGTTGCAGCCTTTCTTCACACACGGAAAACAGTGTGAATCTGACGTTCCGTAGCACAGCAAACCATCATCCTAAAGTGGTGTAGCAATAATCCAGTTATTGGCTTCTTCCTTACTCCAGTTGAGTTTGCCCGATTGCATGTTGAGCGAATACATAAAGTTATCTCTGCACCCAAAAACAACCGATTTGATTGTAAGAAGTAGCCCTTTTCTGAATTTCACCCTTAGGAAAGTATTCGTTCCCCTTTGTTTTAAATTTCCATATCAAACCACCAAAGTGAAAAGACGCTCAACAAGCCAAGTAAACTGGAGAACAATAAATTACGATGATTCATACAAATAATTATTTTCATGAGACCGATTTGAAGTTTAACGCATCAAAGATAAACAAAAATATGAAAAAATAAGAAAGCGTACACTTAACATCACGCTAAATGTACGCCAATATAAACTAAAAAAAATACTTATTATGAAAGCGGGATGAATCTTCAAAACTAATTATTAGACACACGTTATACTTCACCCCCGCTTCTTCATAACAGACTAATTCCCGCTATCACAGCGAAAAAGTAATATTTTTGAGTTAACACAAATGGATATACGAAGAGTATGCCCATCAATAATGACAGGCTGCACGAAATGAAAAATAAACCGGAAACTAAATAAGGATGTGGCGCAGGGTATAAATATAGTAGTGGCCTCCCTGCCTGATAAATTTTTTGTTGGTATTTAAGAGGGTACTCTTGCGTTGAGTCAGCAAAGTATCGAGCTGGCGAATAGCCAGAATTGTTAGTGCAGATTTATAAAATTTCTGGAAACTTATACCAATAAAAGTGCTATTCTGAGAAAGAATGCCTTTGGACACGTTCCAATCACCCGCAGCAGCAGATGTTTCATAGGTAGAATGAGATGAGTTTTGCAAATCGGATGCAACCGATAAATGTGCCGAAGTATCTTCCTGATCATAGTTAGGGTGCACCTCCATAGAGGAAACACAATCATGACAAGACGACGCCTTGCTGATCTGATCTCCTGCTGCAAGAAATAGTACAGCAAAGAGAGCTAACAATAATATGGCTTTAAACTTGGAACTCATATTCGGGGCAAAAGTACAAATGATTATTGAAATAATGTCATCAGTGAGCAAGTCTTTTTGTTTAATTCAAGTTAACGCTAACAACATACTTCCTGAAAAGCACAAAGGACAGGTCAACCGTTCCGATAACGATTGCCTGTCCTTGCACTTAACAATATATACTCTCTCTAATTCACATCAAACCAAAGACGCGTGGTAAGCAAATCGGGGCCCTGACTGGACACTGCCAACTGATAGTTAATTCCGTTCAATGATTGCTCGGTGCCGGGATAGAAGAAACGAGAAGGCATCTTGCCATCGAGTACGGTAGATACACCTGCAGTTAACTGCGGATAATCAAGACGGCGCCACTCGGCAAATGCATCCAACCCTTGTCCGTAGAAGGCGATCCATTTTTGTAATCCGATAGATTCTTTATAATTTGCTGCATTGTATAAAACAGCAGGTTGCGACAAGTAGGTTGCAATCACTGTGGCATCGGTTACACCAAATTGCTTCAACGAAGCTGTTATGCCTTCTTTGTAATAGGTATCGGCATTGCCCGAAATAAAGCCTCTTGCTACAGCCTCAGCCAAGGAAAATTGAACTTCTGCATAGCTTAAAATAACCGCAGGCGATTCTGAAGTCAGAAAATAAGTTCCCGGTTTGGATGTCTTGGCAAAGCCCTGATTGTTCGCTTCGCTGTTTGACAAGCCATTGGCGGCTCCCACATAAGTGGTAACGCTTTCGTCCGTAGGCAGTTGGGCGTAAACGGCTAAGCGTGGGTCAGAAAGTGCTTTAAGCTTGTCGACCAATGTTTTGGATACACGAAAGTCATCACGCGTTTCAAACCAGGCAGAAGCCGGATTTTGCTGAGGCGAACTGGTGTAAACGAACTGAAAATTCCCAGCGTTACTGTCAATAAGACCGGCAGCATCTGCCACAACAGCTGTCACTTCTTGTTTGGCCAAATCAGATTCACGATCGGCAATACGAAGAGCGATGCGCAAACGCAGTGAGTTCACAAACTTTTTCCATTTAGCAATGCTACCATCATAAACAACATCTCCTTCAATCTTTTCGCCCGATGTAGATAACAGTGACTGTGCCGTTTTCAAATCATTCAATAAGCCCAAATAAACATCGCGTTGCGCATCATACTTGGGAGTTGTTTTTTGTCCGGCCTCCGAATAGGGAATATCACCATACGCATCGGTCAGCAACTGAAATACCCAAGAACGAAGAGCTAACGCCACCCCCTTATAATTGGAGTGTGCCTCCTCATCTGTGAAATTAAGAATCGTATTCAAATCAGTGATCAAGGTAGCGTATCCTGTGTTCCACAGAGTTGTAAAACTGGTGTTGGACACGTCATAACGATCGGGTTCCGTATATTGAATTTTGGCCCATTGCTGCACGAAAAGTAATGATGAATTAAAATTATTATCAGCACCCCAATACAAATCGGCACCCTGCTTCAGCGTACCGGTAAGCAAATAAGCCGGCAATGGATGTTCCGTTGCGTTAGGGTTGGTATTGATATCATCGAGTTGGCTGTTGCAAGAAGCAAGTGCAAAGACCAATGCAAAAGCTGCTACTATATTCTTCTTCATGAGTGTACGTTTTAAAATTTGAAATTAAGATTGAAACCGATGGTACGCGTGGTAGGCAGCGACAAACTTTCCAGTCCTTGCGCATTACCTGTATTGAACGCTGTTTCAGGATCAATATTGGGTGCATCTTTGTAGAGGAAGAATAAGTTTCGTCCTACTGCAGAGATAGTGGCCTCTTGTAAACCGATTTTCTTTATTAGCGTTTTGTTGAAGTTGTATGCCAACTTTATTTCACGCAGTTTCACGAATGAAGCACTATAGATGTAAGCTTCACTAATGTTGTACGACGCTTTATAGTACTCCTGTGCACTAATAACAGTTGCATTAGCGGTTCCGTCAGCATAAACTCCTTTAAAGACAACTCCGTCTTCGTAAACCGTTTCTCCGTTAGGTGCAACCCCGCCATTAGCTAGTTGTTTGCCGTTTGCGGTGCTATTGCCCGGATAGTAATAATACAGTCCCCCATGTTCTGCATCGCGTCCCGTCATGGTTTGTGCCAGCACGCCTGTGTAATTACCCGTACGGTTGGTTCCTGAGAATATTTTTCCACCTATACTTGCATCAATAAGAAATGATAGGCTGATATTTTTGTAGGTCAGCGTATTGGAGATACCTCCTAACCAATCGGGAGTGAAGTGTCCTAACACGCGTTTCTGAGGATCGGCTTTTGGTAAACCATTGGCACCAACTACAATGTTACCGGCATCGTCACGCAAGTATGCCGTGCCGTATAGCGCACCGTAAGCCTGGCCAACTGAAGCCAGAACTTCTACTCCACCCGAAGAACCGATGGTGTAATTTTGAATCTGTCCGTCATAATCCAGCACTTTCACTTCACTGTTATTGCGTGCATAATTCAAATCGACATCCCAACTGAACTTAGCTGTTTTAACCGGAACCAGACCTAACTGTACTTCTATACCGTTATTGTTTATTTTACCTGCATTGAGCAATTGCGAAGTATATCCGCTTGCGGCAGATGTTTTGATCTCCAGAATCTGGTTAAAACTGTTGGTGTTGTAATACCCTAAGTCCAAACGAATTCTGTTTCTCCAAAGACTCAATTCCAGTCCCAATTCAGTAGAACGTGTTGTTTCCGGTTTCAAGTCTGGATTCAGTTTCTTTTTAGATGAAGTCTGAATGGGATTCCCTTCATAGGCAGTTTGAAAGTCGTAGACCGTTGCCAGCTGATAAGGATCGGCATCACTACCTACTTCCGACCATCCTCCGCGGATTTTAAGGAAGTCGAGCACATCACTTTTCCAATGAAAAGCTTCGGAAAGAACCAAACTAGCACTCACAGAAGGATAAAAGTACGAACGATTACTGCTTGGCAGAGTTGACGACCAATCATTGCGTGCCGTTACATTGACATAAGCATAACCTTTGTAACCCAGTTGAGCAGAAGCAAAACCACTGTAAACTCTCAACTTTGAATAGTAGTTGGAAGAGGTCAATGCATCGCGTGAATTGGTTAAGGTGTACAAATCAGGGACTGCCAAACGGGGTGCCTTCTGATAATTGTTCTCGTAAGTACGGTTACGCACATTGAAACCGGCTAACGCGTCAAGGCTAAAATCACTAGTCAAATTGCGAGTGAAATGCAAAATAGCCTCCGTATTGTTTTCACTGATTGTATATCCATCTTCCGCATACGAACCAAAAGGCGTACCGTTGGTTCCGTACTTAATTTTATACTTGCGACGGTCGTTATAAAAATCGGTTCCCGAACGGAAGCGAAAATCAAGACCCTTTGCCAGCTGAGCTTCGAGATGAATATCACCAATCAAACGGTTGCGCTTCTGACTAGTTGTATTGTAGTAAGCATTCCAATAAGGATTGCTGTAATAACTGTTATTCCAGTTTACATTGCGGTTGTTTTTCAGTTCATTGATATCTACCTGACGACCAAACCAGAGAAACTGCAACATAACACCTGCGGCACGCCCGCCCGAAGGACCGCCCGGCAAGTTAGGAGCATCGGTCACAATGTAATTGGCGGTAGCTCCTATCTTTATACGATCTGTTAGTTGGTAGTTGGCGTTCAAACTAAAATTGTTCTTCTTTATTTCCGTATTGGGCACTGTACCTTTTTGGGTTTGGTTGTTAGCTCCCAAACGGAAGTCGTATTTACCGTCCGAACCAGCTATAGAGATGCCGTTGTCATACGTCACTCCCGTTTTAAAAAAATCTCTCACATTATCCGGATGCGCCACGAAGGGCACCGCTTCTCCGTTTGAATGGAATTGAGGAATAAGACGACCATCCATTTTGGGTCCCCAACTTTCATCCACACCATCATTCACACCGGCACCTTTACCATTCACATAGCTAAACTTACCGTTAGATCCTTGTCCAAATACATTCTGAAAATCAGGAAGAGTTGCTACCGTAGCAAAACTAATGCCCGAATTGACGCTTACGCCTAAGCCTTTCTGACCTTTACCTGTTTTTGTTGTAATCAGGATAACTCCGTGTGCAGCACGTGACCCATACAAAGCAGCCGCGTTGGGTCCCTTGAGAACACTGATTGATTCAATGTCTTCTGAGTTCAAATCGGCTATGGCATTACGGAAATCACGCGTGGCTCCGCCGGCATTCAATTGAGAGTTATCCACCGGAATGCCATCAACAATAAAAAGTGGCTGGTTATTACCGGCTATAGAAGTCTCACCGCGAATAACAATGCGTGAAGAACCCATGTCACCTTGCGAATTAGTGATACGCACTCCGGCCACTTTACCCGACAGGCTATTCAACAAGTTTGTTTCCTTCGTGTTAGAGAGTTCATTACTCTTGAGTTCTTGCGTGGTATAGCCTAATGATTTCTTTTCGCGAGAAATGCCCAAAGCAGTAACTACTACTTCGTCGAGTTGACGAATATTCTCTTCCAACGTAACAACCAGCGGCTGACCGGGACGTGTTACTACTACTTCACGTGTGTTGAAGCCTACCATATTGAAAACAATGGTAGCCGGATAAGTGGCATTACTGTTAATGGTAAATTTACCATCAATATCACTAATGGTTACTACCGCCGTACTAGCTGAAGTTTTCAATGCTACGCTAACACCAGGAATGCCCACTTGCTGTACGTCTTTGACTTCACCGTGAATAACGGTCTGCGCTTGGGCTTGTATGGCAAACAAGCCTATGGAAAGGAAGAAAGCCAGACCCAGAATCTTTTTGATATGTAAGTTTAAATACTGCATGACTGATTAAATTTTAAGTTGTAACTATTGCAGCCCGCCTCATCCGTCAGGGTATAGGAAGGGCTGTTGTACCTGTGTGGCACAATTCAGAACAAATGAAAAAATAAGGTTATGTTAATGAATTACTCTGCCAATAACTCGTTTACTAATTTGTTGAACTCCGACTTGAACTCATCATAAAACAAACCGGTTGCAGGGCCATTGAAGCCGGTATGTATTTTGCGTACATTCCCTTTTTTATCAATAAAAATGGTGGTGGGATAACTCTTCAATCCGTCAATTTCGGGAAGAACTTTCTTATCATCACCAATCTTTCCCGCTACAAGTATGTCATACGTTGTTTGATGCTTGTTGATGAGATTGGAAAGCACCTTCTGCACGTAAGCAGGTTCAGTTTTCCGTTCAAAAGCCAAGCCCACTACTTCAACACCGCGCTCTTTGTTTGCCTTATACCAGGGAGAAAGGAAAGACATTTCATCCAAACAGTTGGGACACCAGCTACCTAAGATAGATACCACAACTACTTTGCCACGGTATTTTTCATCGGTTAGCGACACCAACTGATTCTTCAAATTAGGTAATTTGAAGTTCAAAGATGTATAACCGTCACGAAGTTGCGTGAGGCGGTAAGGGTCCGAAAGTGCCGCTTGCTGGTTACGTACTCCTTTGATGGACTGACGACCCTTGGCGGTAATAAAATACCCCTCAAAATGGTTGGCATCCAGGAATTTACCTTCTATCAGATAAGGACTTAGTCCGGCAAACGCCGAAATGCGAAATCCCGTTGCATCCGTTACCCCCTCGAGGAAGCGCAAATCACCTGAATTTGTTAAGATGGAACCGGTCAGCAAGCCACCGTCTTCATTGAAGATACCTACGTTTTTCTTATCGCCCTGTTCGCTCTGGAAAACAACATCCCACTTCCCCTGAAGAGAGTGTGTGGCGCTTCCTGCAGCATCAAAGCGGGGACGGTCAGCAGGGTATGCTTCAAACGGCAAACCCGCATCAGCATGGGCAAACAAACGTTTGAAAACTCCTTTCAGCTTATCACCCTCAAAACGTGCGCTCAATTGCGTATCGTAATCCTCAATTGAAATATATACGCTGTCGCCCTTGTAGACAACCTTTTTCAATTCAACCCGTTCCTTACCATTGATGAGAGTCACCTCAGTACCCGAAGCGGTATTGGTTACTTCAAAAACAAAAGGAATAGCCGCTGTCTGAGCAGCAAACTCGGCATACCATTTACCGGGCTTTAATGTAATTTTATTCTGTGCTGAGGCCATAAACGGCGAGGCAAACAGCAATGCTAAAAACAGTTTTCTCATGCGAATCATTATTATTATCCTTTATCTGGTGCAAAGATACAATCAATGAACCTAACGCCATATAGCACAAATTAGGTATTATTATAGCCAGTTTATGCTAAAATGAGGTCTTTTGAAAACATAACTGTCTTTTTTAAAAACCTCTTTATGTTTTCTGAAAACCTCTTTATGTTTTTATTTCCTGCAAAAGGAAAAAACATGTACCTTTGCGACACAAAAAACAGTTCATATATACATGGAAGCATTTGCATTCAATAGTGTCGAGGTGATTCTGCTTTCGGCAACCTTGTTGGTACTGATTATTCAGTTCTTTTATTATTTCGGTTTGTACAACCGTATTCATGCACGCAATAAAGCCCTGAAGAGCGGAGAGTTACACTTTACGCAAGAGCTTCCGCCCCTGTCGGTCATTATCTGTGCCAAAAACGAATCCGAGAATCTGAGGAAATTCCTTCCTGCGGTTCTGGAGCAAGATTATCCGCAGTATGAAGTCATTGTAATCAATGACGGTTCGACCGATGAAAGCGAAGATTTACTGTCGGCCCTGGAAGAAAAATACGACCATCTTTACCATAGCTTCACACCCGAGAATTCTCGATACATCAGCCGAAAGAAGCTGGCCCTTACGCTGGGAATCAAAGCCAGCAAACACGAATGGCTGGTGTTTACCGAAGCCAACTGCAAACCGGTGAGCAATCAGTGGTTACGATTAATGGCACGTAATTTCACTCCGCGCACCGATGTAGTGTTAGGTTATTACGGCTATGAATATGCAAAAGGATGGTTTAACCGTTTAGTAGCGTTTGACGCGCTATTTCATTCGCTTCGTTATCTGGGTTGGGCACTGGCCGGTAGTCCTTACATGGGAATAGGGCGCAACATGGCTTACCGTAAATCCTTATTCTTTGAACAAAAAGGCTTTTCGGCACACCTGAACCTACAACGTGGAGACGATGATCTATTTATCAATCAAGTTGCTAAGGGGTTCAATACCAAAGTTGAAACCGCCCTCGATGCCACCGTTAGATTAGAACCTGTTGAGTGGAGAAAGGACTGGATAGAAGAAAAGATCAGCTACATAGCTACATCGAACTATTACAAAGGTAGCCAACAGGTCGTGAACGGACTGGAAACAATGAGCCGACTGCTTTTTCATGCTTTGTTTTTAGGTACTACCCTATTGGCTATACTTAGCTTTCATTGGTTGGTAGCCGGCTTGGCTTTTTTACTCTGGATGATACGCGAGATCATGCAAGCAGTTATTATCAACCGCACGGCTAAAGAGCAAGGTGAAGGCTGGAAGTATTATCTGACTCTCCCGCTGTTCGACTTTTTGCTGCCCTTGCAAAACTTCAAGGTCAGGTTGTACAGACTTTACAGAGGAAAAAGCGACTTTATGAGAAGGTAAACCACCTTCTTCCTTCTTTATTCGTAACGCATAGATGTTGCCGGATTGATCTTAGTAATAAGGAATGAAGGACCCAGTAGCATCAGCACAGCTGCCAGTAAAGTTCCTACATTTATTAAGACGAAGTGCAGCAAGCTAAATGAAACAGGCACGGTATCAACATAATAGGTTTCCGGATCAAGTTTGAAAACGCCAAACTGCATCTGTATGAAATAAAAAGTCAGCCCGATAAGGTTTCCCCACAGCATCCCTTTGCCGATAAGAAACACTGAGAACCAAAGAAATACTTTGCGAATAGTAAGGTCGTTGGCCCCTAAAGCCTTTAGTACTCCAATCATATTGGTTCGTTCAATGATTAAGATCAGTAGTCCGGATATCATGGTAAACCCGGCTACACCTACCATCAAAATCAATATAACCCACACATTGAGATCCAGCAAACCAAGCCAGGCGAATATTTGAGGGTTGAGTTGCTCTATGTTTCTAACATAATAAACCCCTCCCATATAATCCAACTGATTATCCGTATCGGCAGCAATCCGGTAGGTTGTTTCTTCCAGCTTGGAATAATCATTCACCGCTATTTCTACGCCGCTAACCTGCCCCTTTTCCCATCCGTTGAGACGATTCACCATGCAGATATCCGTAAGCAGAAACAGGTTATCATATTCCGAGAAGTTTGTTTGATAAATGCCTTTAATAGTAAGGCGTCTGGCTCGCACATCATCCTGAATATAATAAGTGTATATCTTATCACCTAACTTGAGGTGTAACTTATTGGCCAACGTTTTTGAAATAACGACCTGATTAGACGAAGCCGAATCGCTGAACATGGGAATTTCACCCTCCAGCAAATGCTCACGAAAGAAAGAAGCATCAAATTCGGGCCCTACCCCTTTGAGCACCATCCCCTGAAAGGCGTCGTCGGTCTTTATCATACCGGGTTTGGTACTGTAACGCTGCACATGTTTTACCTCCTCATAGTCAGACAACGCAGCCATCATGCTGTCATTAACCAGCACGGGACGAGTTTCGTAGGAACGAACGGCATCAAAGTTACTGATTTGTATGTGCGACCCAAAGCCAATCACTTTGTTGCGTATCTCTGTTTTAAAGCCGATAACCACAGACACAGCTATAATCATCACAGCCAGTCCGATGGCAATGCCAATCATGGCAATAAGAACCGCCGGGCGGGAAACCTGTTTCCCATCCGATGTATCTCTGTATATTCGTTTAGACAAAAATAAAGGCAGATTCATATTAATTTCCTCCCATGAGCCAATTTACATATTTGTTTGAAGAAACAAGGTATTTGTTTGCCAGCAAAGAGAGTCCCACCCCCATAATCACAGCCACAATCAATGCAACCAAATAGGTTAAAGGAGTAAAGATAGCCAGCTTCTCATACCATACACAAACCAGCGAAACTCCCGCCATGTGCATCAGATAAATTGCTGCACTCTGTTTACCCACATGCAAGATACTCTTTTGAATGACAGAAGTATAACGATTGAGGTAATTACAGAAGCAAATAACGGCGTAACTGCATAAAGTACCACATAAAAGGTTCTCCAGATTACGAAGAAAGCCATCGTGTCCCATCGTGCGACAAGCATAAACGGGTATAAATAAAAGCAGTGCAACCCACATCTCCCTCAGTGAAAGGCGCAATACCTTTTTATCAGCAGCCATGAACAAACTCATGCCTAGCCAGAAATAAAGCAAATAGACTTTGACGTACGACAGAAAAAACGTATCGGGCAGGGTCATGAAGAAAAGGGGTAACGCCACTAATCCCATGGCCATGTGTCCACGTTTAAACTGTACAAAGACCGCCGCTATGAGGAATATAAGAAACAGGGCGTATAAGAACCACAAAAATACGGCTACTCCCCCCACATTCATGTACAGCAAATCAGTGAGATATCCATAGTTCACAATTCGTCCCTTGGGAAAGTACCACTTAATGAGTGCAATTACGGCAGACACAAAGAAATATGGTACCATGAGTCGGGTAAACTTCTTACGGACAAAACTCCAAAAAGGCAATTGTCCGGAAGAACGCTTCAGCGAATAAGCAAACAGAAACCCCGACAAGCTCATGAACAAAGGCATGTGGAAAGCATAAATCCAGTCTCTGAATGCATTATAAAAACCGGGGGCATACTTCACTGTTGTAAAGTGTCCGGCTATTACCAACAAAATTCCAAATCCCTTGGCTAACGAAACGTAACTGTACATAAAATGATTACTCTACCCTACCCGGATATACTTCCAACGCTTTCTGCAAAATGAAAAGTGCACGATTCAAGTCCTCTTTCTTCAGCACATAGGCAATACGCACCTCGTTATATCCGGAACCCGGCGTGGTGTAAAAGCCCGATGCCGGAGCCATAAATACGGTTTGCCCTTCGTACTCAAAATCAGAAAGACACCAAGCACAAAACTTATCGGAGTCATCAACCGGCAACTTGGCCACCGTATAGAATGCCCCCATCGGGATGGGCGAATAAACACCGGGGATGCGGTTTAAGCCGTCAATCAAACATTTACGTCGTTCCACATACTCATCATACGTTTCGCGTGAGTATTCTTCGGGAGCATCAAGTGAAGCCTCAGCAGCAATCTGACCAATCAGGGGCGGACTTAAACGTGCCTGGCAAAACTTCATCACGGCATCTCTCACCTCTTTGTTTTTTGTAATCAACGCACCAATGCGGATTCCACATTCCGAATAACGTTTGGAAACCGAATCAATGAGTACTACATTGTTTTCAATGCCTTCCAGATGGCAAGCTGAAATATAAGGCGAACCGGTATAGATGAATTCACGATAAACCTCATCCGAGAATAGAAACAAATCATACTTCTTCACCAAATCGCGTATCTGGTTCATTTCCCGACGAGTGTACAAATAACCGGTAGGATTATTGGGGTTACAAATTAAAATCCCTTTGGTACGTTCATTAATCAACTCCTCGAACTTCTCGACTTTAGGCAACGAAAATCCTTCTTCAATAGTGGTTGCAATGGTACGTATCTTGGCTCCCGCAGAGATGGCAAACGCCATGTAATTGGCATAAGCAGGCTCAGGAACAATAATCTCATCACCGGGATTCAAGCATGACAGGAAAGCAAAAAGAACAGCCTCCGATCCGCCTGTGGTAACAATGATATCGTCTGCAGTAAGATTGATATTGAATTTCTTGTAGTAATGAGTCAATTTTTCGCGATAGCTTCTATAACCTGCACTCGGACTGTATTCCAACACCTTGCGGTCAATGTTACGTATCGCATCAATCGCGGCCTGAGGAGTTGGAAGATCGGGCTGACCTATGTTCAGGTGAAATACATGCACTCCACGTTGTTTGGCAGCATCTGCCAGCGGAGCGAGTTTTCTGATAGGAGATGCAGGCATCTCTATACCGCGGATTGAAATTGTTGGCATGGTTTTTTTTATTATATATTACGAATGACTATTAACAAAATACTATATTCGAAGCTGCAAAGATAGAGTTTAGAGACTAACCAAACAAACAAATACTTAACAAAATGCTGCAATTAAATTCCTTGTAGAAGTTTTGTGTACTCAGAGCTGCATATTCAATAGAAATATATACATTTGTGCACAATTAGTAGAAAACATTTCGCATCAATGACTATAAACCTCATAACATTTGCATCCGTACTCCATAAAGATGCAAACATACGCAACTCGCACGAGGCCATCGTGAATGAGCTGGAGAGATATTTCTCACTGAACATTATTGATTATACTCAAATAAACAATGTTGATAAAAATCACCTCAGCATATTGTTTATTGCTACCGGTGGAGTAGAAAAGCTAGTGGCACACTGCATAGAGCAACTCCCCCGCCCCACTATTATGCTGGCCGACGGTATGCAAAACTCACTGGCCGCAGCCTTGGAAATATCAAGCTGGTTACGCGGTCGGGGACTGAAAAGTGAAATACTACACGGAGAACCGGGCCACATTGCCACACGCATTATGAAGTTGCATAAGAACTTCATCGCACAGCAACAATTATCCGGTGCTCGGATTGGTGTCATAGGCACTCCGTCTTCGTGGCTGATAGCTAGTAGTGTTGACTATCTGCTTGCCAAACGCAGGTGGGGAGTTGAGTACATCGATGTGCAGCTGGAAAGAGTATACGAGAAATACAACAGAATAACTGATAATGAGGTGGGCGAAGCTTGTGCGCAATTTGCTTCACGGGCATTGGCTTGCCGAGAAGCTTCACCGGAAGATCTACTGAAGGCAATGCGCCTGTATCGTGCCATCAAAGAGATTTGTGATGAGGAGAAGTTCAGCGCTATAACATTAAGCTGCTTTAAGCTGATAGAGAAAACGGGCACCACGGGTTGCCTTGCCTTATCCTTATTGAATGATGATGGCATTATAGCCGGATGCGAAGGCGACTTGCAATCTATTTTCACCCTGATCTTTCTGAAGAAGCTAACCGGTAAAACGGGCTTTATGGCCAATCCTTCTCTTATCAATGCGAAGGAGAATGAAATAATATTGGCCCATTGTACCGTTGGCACTCAATTAACGGAGAAGTTCATTATCCGCAGTCACTTTGAAACCGAAAAAGGAATTGGCATTCAAGGAATACTGCCCAGTGGAGATATAACAGTGGTTAAATGTGGCGGAGAAAGTCTGGACGAGTACTTTGTTGCATCCGGCCGGTTAGTTGAAAACACTAATTACATCAATATGTGTCGCACGCAAATCAGAGTGAAACTCAACACTGATGTGTCTTACTTCCTGAAGAATCCGTTGGGTAATCATCACATGGTTATTCAAGGCAATTATGTAGACGAGATCAACGAGTTTCTGCAAGCCTACGGATGCAAACAGGTAAATTAAACTACAATGGGAACCTCTCTCCAACTTCCCTGATGTAATTCAGCCACGGTAGCGAAGCCTTTTGCTTGTAATAAGCGCAGGGCTTCCATCCTGCCTGCATTAATGCGCTCAGGGTAGTGAGCATCACTATTGACAAGAACCTTGATTTGATATTCTTTCATTAATTCCCAATAGCGGCTGTTGGGGTAAAAAGTCCCCAACGAATCGAATGCCTTGGTGTTGATTTCAACAAGATAACCGCGAGAAGCAACCAAAGAAAAATAATCTTTCATCAAGGCTTCGTACCAAGGTTCATCAAGTAACCCGGGATGATAACAGGATGCATTGTAATGCATCTTATCGGCATGTCCCAAAATATCGAAGCCACCCAATTCAACCATTCGGAAAAGGCGATCGAAATACATGCGGACAACCCGTAAAACATCTCCGTTAAAGTGTCGGTCAACACGTTCCTTAAACACAGCCGGACTGCAATCGATATCGACCACCTCACCAGCGGCATCGTATAATAAATGCACCGAACCGATACGATAATCAAGAGGTAGTTCCGTGAAACGGGCAACCGACGGATTGCTCTCCTCGTTTAAGTAATCAATTTCCAAGCCAACATAAAGTTCTATTTCATCGGCATACTTCTGGCGAAGGTTCTTGAACTCATCAAGGTATGCCTCCATCTGCCCCCACTCCATTGTCCATTGTGTTGGAAATGGTAGCGGGGCATGCGAGGACACTCCGTAAGAATAAAAGCCCTGACGAATTGCTTCTTTGACAAATTCCTCGAGCGGTGCACGTCCATCGCAAAAGGAACAATGGCTATGGTAATTGGTTAGGTTCATGATTCTATTTCACTTAATTCGAGCCAACGCATTGTTTTTTCCTCAATCAGGTTATTGACCTCCGGCAAACGAATTGATTTTTCAGTCAGCTCATCGACAGACAAAGCCCCACTGCACAAGGTCAGTTCTATTTGTTCTTTTTCTCCCTCAAGAGCAGCAATATCTTTCTCCAATTGTTCAAACTCACGCTTTTCTTTGTAGCTCATCTTTCGCTTATCATTCAAGCGAACGCGATCTGTCTTCTCCTCTTTGGGCTTTTCTTCCTCCTTCTGACGCAAATCACGCATTTCCTTCCAATCTCTGTAATGGCTGTAGTTACCGGGAAAATCGCGAATGTCACCTTGCCCATTGAATACCAGCAAATGATCAACCACTTTGTCCATGAAATAGCGGTCATGCGAAACCACAATAACACATCCTTTGAAGTTTTGCAGATACTCCTCAAGCACGTTAAGTGTTACGATGTCTAAATCATTAGTAGGCTCGTCGAGTACTAAAAAGTTCGGATTGCGCATAAGCACAGTACACAAATAAAGTCTGCGCCTTTCGCCGCCGCTCAACTTATACACATAGCTGTGCTGGGTTTCGGGAGTAAATAGGAAATGTTGAAGGAACTGACTGGCTGTAAGCTTCTTGCCATTGCCCAGTTCAATGACTTCGGCTATGTTTTGCACCACATCAATAACCTTGAGCTGATCATCAAACTGCAAGCCATCTTGAGAATAATAACCAAATCGTACAGTTTCACCAATATCAATGGTACCACTATCGGGTTGTACTTCGCCCATCAACATTTTGATAAAGGTTGATTTACCCGTACCGTTGTTCCCCACAATACCCATCTTCTCGTATCGCGAAAAGATGTATGAAAAGTCATCCAGAATCTTTAAGTCGCCAAAACTTTTGAAAAGATGCTCTGCTTCAAATATCTTGGAACCAATGTAAGAAGCCTTCACGTCGAGTTTTACGTTGTCATTATTGAAGCGTTGCTTGGCAACTTTCTCCAATTCATAAAAAGCATCCTCACGGTAGCGAGCCTTATGTCCGCGAGCCTGCGGCATACGCCTCATCCACTCAAGCTCCGTACGATATAAGTTGTTGGCCCGTTCAATTTCAACCGTTACAGCATTGACTCTCTCCTCACGCTTTTCAAGATAATAAGTATAATTGCCTTTGTACTGATAAACCTGACGATTGTCAATCTCTAGTATTTCCGAGCATACCCTATCCAGGAAATAACGGTCGTGAGTAACCATGAGCAAACTCAAATTGGCACGTTGGAGGTACTCCTCCAACCACTCCGTCATATCGAGGTCTAAATGGTTAGTGGGCTCATCGAGTATGAGTAAATCGGGTTCAGTGATAAGCGTATTCGCCAAAGCAACGCGTTTGAGTTGCCCACCCGATAAATGCTTCACCTTCTGATTGAAATCACGAATCTTAAGTTGTGATAGGATTTGTTTTGCCTGACGCTCATAGTCCCACGCTTTTTCGTGTTCCATGCGAATCAAAAGTTCTTCCAAGCCCGGGTGACCTTCTGTTTCCATGCACTTTTCATACTCCTTGATAAGCTCTACCGTACTGTTTCCATGATGGAAACAAGCTTCCAGAACCGTTAATTCCTCAGGATAGTGAGGATCTTGCTCCAAATAAGCGACTTTCAAATCACGACGGTACACAATATTACCTCCGTCATACCCCTCCTTACCGGAAAGAATATTAAGTAAAGTAGTCTTACCCGCTCCGTTCTTAGCTATTAATCCTACCCGTTGCCCCTCGGCAATACCAAAAGATATATCTTTAAAAAGTATCAGATCGCCAAAAGATTTGGTTAATCCGTCAACTTGCAAATAACTCACCATAAAGAAAACTTTATTTTGTAATCTGTTCCATAACCTGTTTATACCCCTCAATCACATCGGGTTGCTCACCATTCTTCACCTTGCTCCAAACAAGTTTCATGGGATCGATCAGCACATTACTCTCCAAGTGAAGTAACACAGGTGCCTCGCGATTACCATCAATAAGCGTTCTCCATTGAAAACCCTCTATTTCATTGCACAATATGGTGCACACCACCATCCCGAAAGACAGCCACACCTCACGTTGCTTTTGTTTAATATCTCCAATTTTAATTATTTGCTGTATGTTTTCCAAGTCATCTTCCAATCCTTGAAAATCTTTCTTTAGCTTATCTTTCACAGCTGAGGCAACAAAATCGTAACTCTCGTTAATGAGAAATATCTCAGATAAACGCACAGGTATCAGCTCTGCATCATACTTCACTCCTTCTTTTCGAGCTTCAAGAGAAGCAATCACCGCTTCAGCCTCTGTGCAATCTCCCCCTTTAGGCACTGTAAAACTGCATTCAAAAGCTACATCACGAATACCGGTAATCCATGTATGCGTAACGTAATACGCCTCTTCCTCCAGAAACATTTCTTTGGAATAGGCACATTCCAGACGTCCCACTGTAACAAGTGACGCAGCAGAATTTTCTTTCAGTTCCAGTTTCACGAACTCACGACCGTAATCCATGTTGCCCGCCTCCTTACCACTAGGTTTATAAGCAGAAATACGGAAATTACCAGTCCACTTTTCGGGATTATAAAACAGAAAACTCCCTTCACCATCTTCAAACTCACTCCAATCGTTTGGATAAATCATAGAGAACCATCCTCCGGGAGAGATAAATTTATTTCCTTGTTGCTCCATAAATACGTATTATTAAAGACTTCACAGCATCAGTTCGCACCAATACCATATCCTAGCCATTTGATAATACAAATTACGAGTTTTTTCTTTAAATATTAAAGGGAAAGATGAAAAATAAGACAGATATCTGCTTTTATAAATCGGTAAGATGAATTTTGGCCAGCATCAAATCTGAAAGAGTTATATCAAACAACGGACGATTTAGTCTGTAAGAAGACAATAAGTCAACCTCTCCATCTGTCCTTTGACAAATGAGTCCAGCAGACTTCATCCGATTAAGTAAAACTTGAATCGTTGAATCAGAGAAACTATATGAATTCGATTTAGTTACATCTGTTTTCATAATAGATGCAAATTAGAATCACCTGAAAGCATTAAGTACGGATTTATTCTTTTGCGGTTTCTTCTTTATAAAATCCTTATTTAAATTGATTTTAAGCAATGCAATCACTTTCTTATTAGCGTTGCGCAAAGTTCTGTTTTCAAAGGAAGCCAAATATGTGTACGTAACCTTCTCAGAAGCATGACCAAGCGACTCACTGATAACAGAAACAGGGATACCCTCACGATAAGCTGCTGTTGCCCATGAGTGACGCGCCACATAAGAAGTCAGTCGAATCTTTAGCCCTAAAAGAGTAGAAAGATGATTTAATCTTTTATTGTATAATCTCAAAGCACTTTGATACTGCTTGTACTTATCGGGTAAAGCCGGATTAATGATGGGCAGCAAATAAGGTGAATTTTGAGTATATTGCTCATATTTGCGTATAATGACTTGTGCACAAGGCTCAATGGCCACAGTAAGCAACCTTTTGGTTTTACTTCTTCGGTATCGTAACACCCCCATCTTCACATCACTTTTACGTAAATAGGTCAAATCCACAAAGGGAATGCCTCTCAGAAAGAACGATAGCAAAAACATATCGCGCGCAAAAGCCAATGAAGATGCATTGTCCAAATCTAAATCCTGCAACCGACCTATGATCAAGGGAGTTGTTGCTCTTTTCTCCGAAGAATCTGTTCCCGTAAAAACTTCATCGAACAATCCTGGTTGGGGTGAAGCCTTACCACGTCTGGTAGCCTGATTACAGATAGATCTGAGCATACGCATATACAGTGACACTGTGTTACGTTTGCATCCCTCCTGATAAAGGAATAGTTCATATCTTTTTAGCAATTCAGGCGTTAACTCACGAAAAGTCAACTTATTATGTCCGATGAAAGCATTCAATCGTTTAATAGAACTTGAATAAGATCTGGCAGTGCCATATCTGCCGGATTGTTTCAGCTCTTCAATAAGCATAGAAACGAAATCTGTTATAGTATTCATTTTATCAATATTGGTTTGAATAGACAAATTAAGCATAGTTTTGCGACATTTCAATAGAAGGCTATTTTATGCATGGATGTTCTCTAAATAAATAATATTGAGATCTATATCCCTACTAATTAAGTAAGTATCTTGGCAGCTAAGCCATACGAAAGGAGACTTGGTTCACTTTTCATTTACCTACAATTTTCCACTCAACTAGACAAATGAAGTCACCTGATTGTTTTATGATATATACAAACTTCATTTAAAGATATCAAAAGGGAAAAATATTGAATATCTGAATATTCATATATGGTAAATTCAATCACCAAACGTAAAGTAGCAAACTCTGTAATTTGGTTTATGCAGTAGTTCTAATTAGGTCATTGATGGCTACAGCAATAATATATTATCGCCCAAACTGCAGAGCAAATCCCAAATTAAAGAATGTGATATTGTTTTTGAACCAGCTATGATCTATTCCGTCGTCATAGTCGTCAGTATTAAACAGACGGGCGTCTGGATTAGCGACCCAATCGGCAGTGAGCATATCTAGCCTTAGCACTCCTGACATTTTTTTAGTAATGCTGAATTCATAGCCCAAACCGAATGATATTCCACAATAACTCTTTTGATATAAATGCCCGTGATCCATGTCACTTTGGTATACTCGTTCTCGATAGTCCATGTATCCGATACCTAATGCAAAACACACACTTTTGTTTCCGTTGTCCCACAGAGTACGTAGGGTTACAGTGGGCCCGATGTAATGAACATGCATTTTATCAGGCAAATGCGCTGCTCTCAGATAATCATATTGAGCCCCCAAAGCCAAATTGGGTGTAACATAATAACGACCTTCAGCCATTAAGGCATAGCCGGGCCGGTCACCATTCTTGGAAAAGAAATCATTTTTATTTCCTTCTACAGCAGATAAAGCTAATCCGCCACCGAATATCAGACTGTAGTTTTGAGGTAAATAATCCTGCGCATGTAAATCAATTGCTATTAAGCTAGATAAAATAACGAATATCAGATGCAGTTTTTTGATGCATTGATTATTCATTGTTAAGTCAGAGTGAGTTAAAAGGTTATTTCCTTCCTTTTGTGTTGTAATTATATGCATAAGTCTCGTTTTGTTTGCAAAAATAATTGTATTTCATTACAAAACAAAGACTTTAAATATTTTCTTATATCATTTCTCACTAATATATAGACCCGAGTGTACATAGCGGTACACTCGGGTCTATAGTTTATTATAATGAGATAAAAAGAATATTAGCAATGGTTACTTAATATAACCATAATACTCTTCATCGGTACTACAATCCCACCAAACAGGAATACACCAAATATCAGCATCCATAGCATGAGCATTTGCTGCTATTGCATTAGTAGAATTATATGCTAATTCTAGTTTATCCGGCATTCTCCAACGACGCATCCAATATTTAGGATCAGTCTTTGTTGTCCCCGTAATCTGTGCTTGCCCAGCAAACAATGGACTACGATCATAACCAGGATAAACCACTCCAAAGCTTCCAATATTGCCTGCACTATAATTAAAGCGACGCATATCGTTCCAGTTCTCAATGCTACAGCCCATTGCAGCATACTTCTGAAGCATAATATCAGCCATTGTTAATTCACTACTAGTTTGACAAACAGCATCACTAGTAAGATAATTACTAATCTCACTTTCATCCATCGGCCACATATCAGGATTTTTGTAACCGCCTTCTTTCCATTCAGTTAACTTATCCTGCATCATATCAATATGAGCTTTTATGCCATCTTTATATGCCTTCAAGGCATTATTTTTATCGCCTTTCCGCATATAAATCTCAGCTTTTATGAAGCACATTTCGTGATAAGTTAGAATTTCCTGATCAGAATTAGGACGTATCTGAAAGGACCCAGTGGATCCCACAGCTCCTGCTGACATAGCAGCAGCAGATTGGAAGTACCAGTTCATATCCATTTCACCTAAACTACTATTACCAGTCAGCACGGAATTGTTACGCAAACTGATATATATTGAATCACCTGCTTTCATATAATCGTCACTATTTACATAAATTGCTCCCTTACGATATGTCACTTTTACAGTTTTATCATTAACAGTATATGCATATTTACCATCTATTGCGGCAATAAACGTTGATCGATTAGCATCATTATCAATGGCATAACTCTTTTGCACTTCAGAAGATGCATAAGTTGGCGCTAAAATAGAAGTAGCTCCTCCATAAACCAAACGAGCAGATTCACCATAAAAATCTACAGGCTTTGAACGCAACCAATCATATGACTGAACTTTACCACTGGCATCTAACTTTATATTACACATAGAAGCTGGGACAATCTTACTCATACGAGGATCAGTAATCCCAGAGCTACGCATATCAGTCAATAAATCATAATAATATTTAGAAATACGTTGAGTAGAACCGTACGCAGCATAATCCCAATTTCCATTAGTCATTATAGGATCACCATAGAAACTATCTGTCACATCGGAAGTTTTATTATAGCAGGTACCAATTGTATTATCAGCATTTGATTCAGGACCCTTTGCTAAACAATCTAAAATTTCATCCATATCAAATGTATCCGCTTTCTTAGACAATTTCAACAAATAGCGAGCTTTCAATCCATAACATAGCTTAATCCACTTGCTAACGTCCCCAGAATGCCACATATCACCATCAGCAAATTGTTCAGCACCTGTTTCCTGAGTTTTTTCAAATAATTTAATAGCTTCATCTAGCTTAGCAATGCAACCATTAAAAACAGTCTTCCCATCGTCGTATGTTGGACTGACAGATTCACCCAATGCATCTGTATATGGGATCTCTCCATATAGGTCGAGCATTTCCATAAACCCTAATGCATGAATAACATCCACAGCTGCCATATAATGATATGCACCTTCTGCTTCGGCCTTTTCGTATGTATCATTTAGGTTATTAGCACACTCAGCGAACCATGACTGATAAGAAGTGGTAGTACTGCCCGGTAAACAAGCCCATGTTACATTTAATCCATTATTTGAAACGCCATTGGATGTATAATATACACCCGCTTGAAGAGATGTTCGATAGTTAGTTACTCCCGCTGAATACATATAAAAATGTTGTATCCAAGGTAGTCTATTGGCAACTAATGCACTTTTATTATTCGGATTATCTGGGTCTGTATTCACATCTAACCAATCTGTGCACGAAGTTATGCTCATTACAAACATCAAACTCAACAATATATATACTATCTTTTTCATAATCTTTTATGTTAAAATGTAAGACTTACACCCATTGAAAAACTTGACGTTGATGGCACACTACAATAATCAATTCCGGTAGCGCCAGACCCGCCTGTTCCGCCGGCTGTGCTCACTTCTGGGTCCATACCTTTATAATTAGTCCATGTTAACAAGTTTGTTCCAGTAACTGTTACTGACAAGCCTTTTATTACATTTTGCTTTTTAAGTAGTTTAGTAAAATCATAATTAACTGAAAGCGAACGTAATTTTAACCAATTTACAGAAGTAATAAAATTATAGGAATTTGAAGCATAATTTAGCCAATACTTCTTAATCATCGCTTTACCCGAGTAAGTAGTTCCGCTAATTGTATATTCTTTATCTGCGTAGTAGGTCTGATTAAAGTCTTCTCCAGTTTGACTATTAACACCACTGACAGTTACGGATTCACGATCATTTTCCAACGTCCGTTTACTCAATCCATTTGAAACCATATAATATTCAGTGCCATTGTAAACATCCCCTCCAATACGGAAATCAAGCAAGAAAGATACTGTAAGCCCCTTGTATCTGAAAGTATTATTTAATCCACCAATAAATTTAGGCTCGCGATTACCCACAACTATATCTTCCGCAGTATTAGCTGTAGAGATTTTATACAAACCAGTTGAAGGATCCACTTGATAACGTCCACCTTTCATCTCTACAGTTTTACCATCCACCTCTTGCGTTTCATAAGCATAACGGGTGCCTGTCAACGCTAAAAACCTTCCTCCATTTGGAACTGAAGCTGCTTTAACCGTACCAAATTGCGCATCTGTAGGATAAAATAGTTCTACACCATCTAAAAAATTGCCTAATTTACCACGATTATAAGAAGCGTTCAATGTCACGTCCCATTCAAAATCCTTATTAACAATCGGTTTACCAGTTATTGCTATTTCCATTCCATCATTGATAACGGACCCTGAGTTAATCGAGCTTAAGGTATAACCACTAGCATTTGATAAACGGGGTGATGCAATCTGATTCCTAGTTTGGCTATGATAGTATGTATAATCTAAACCTAAACGACCATTCAAAAAACGAAGTTCCCCCCCTACTTCCCATGCAGTTTGTATTTCGGGTTTTAAGAATGGATTACCTCTCTCCCAGTAGTTACCTACAGCTGTATAAGAGCCATAAGTATACGGACTTCTCAAATAAGTAAGTGTAGCATATGAATTGGCATCCTTACCTACTTGCGCCCAACTAGCACGAAGTTTACCAAATGAGAGTATATCACTCTTTGGCATTAGTTCAGTAAAAACCAATGAGCCACTAACAGAAGGGTAAAAATACGATCGATTATCCACTGGTAAAGTTGAGGACCAATCATTACGACCCGTTACAGTAAGGTAGGCAATATTTTTATAGGATGCGCGGAACTCACTATAAACTCCTACCAAGCGTTTTTTGATTGTTGCATCTTTAAAAAATTGGTTTCCCGATAAGATATTAGAAAAGCTTACTGTACCTTTAGTAATAAAATCGTACCCCCAATGAGTCTGATTCAAATGTTCCGTACTTTCTGTCGTAGTACCGACTAATAGATTCAGGTCAAAATCACCCAAAGTCTTATGGAAGTTACTCATCAGGTTTGTAGAGATGTAAGTATAAGCATAATCACTTTTGTTCAAACGACCATTTTGATATAGTGGTTTTACTACAGAACCCGGAGCAATATATGTATATGCATCAGTTGTGTATTGATCATACCCTACGCGAGCAGAAATATCCCACCAATCTGTTAAGTTAAAAGAACCGTTTAGCGCTCCTGTAAAACGTTTTGTTTTGTCGTTCATTACATCCTTATTTATAATCCAATAAGGGTTTTCATAACTCTCTTCCTCTAAATCCTTACGACCGTAAAATAATCTATATTTTGAGCCATCCTCGTTAAGATACGTAGACATCTTATCAGTTTGCGGCCAAGCGTATAAAGCAGTCATAGTGCCACTACCCCCACCATCATACAGGCCTCCTGAAGTCAATGTTTTATCTGTATTAGCTATAGAATATGCAACATTGGCATTCACAGTTAAACGCCCATATTTTTGTTCACCATTAAAACGAATTGTAGTTTTATCGTAACCCGTTTTACGTATAATACCAGTTTGGTCATAATTAGAAGCTGACAAGTAAAAAGAGTTATTCTTACTTCCACCCGATATACTTACGTTATTGTCATATACAGCACCAGCTTGAAAAAAATCCCCTATATTATCGTAGAGCGCAGTTCCTGCAGATATTTTCTCACCCCATGAATCATAAGTTAAATCATTAAACACCCCATTATTTTCATAATATCCAGGGCCAAATATAGTTTGAGCTTTTGGTAATTTATTTGTCCATGAAGTACTTATTTTACTACTAAAGTCTACTTTTACAGAACCTTCTGAACCTTTTTTAGTCGTTATAATGATAACACCATCTGCAGCACGTGAACCATATAAAGCAGAAGCAGCCGCCCCCTTCAGTACAGACATAGTCTCAATATCTTCGGGATTTATATCCATCACACGATTTGAATAAGTAGTATTACTCCTAGTCATTCCATCAGTACCGCTATTACCTATCACCGATGTAGAATTATCATAAATTAAACCGTCTACTACAAACAATGGTTGATTCTCGCGCCCTTCCGAGGTTGAATTTCCACCACGAATAGTAATACTAGCCCCTGCACCAGCCGCTCCGCTACTTTGAGTTATATTTACTCCAGGAACTTTACCTGCCAAAGAGTTGATAACATTAGCATTCTTATTTTTTAAAATCTCTTTAGAACCAATATCAGAAACGGCATATCCAAGTGCTTTCTTTTCTTTTTTGATGCCCATAGCCGTAACAACCACTTCGCTCAATGCTTGCGCGTCTTCTGCCAAAGTAATATTATAATTGGCAGCGTTACCCAAAGATATTTCTTTTTTTGTATACCCCACGTAAGAGACTACCAAAACGGATCCTTGAGAAGCATTCAACGAGAAATTCCCGTCAACATCCGTAATAGTACCATTGCTGGTTCCTTTAACCAACACACTTGCACCAATAATTGGCTCTCCTTTAGAGTCGACTACAGTTCCCGTAATTTTTTTAGCCTGCTGTACACTGGTAAATTCAGATACCTCATTTCTATCCACAGCCTCTGCTGTTGAAAAGTAAATAGAAAATCCCCATGCTGTACATAGCGCTAATGTTAAGCAATAATTTCTTTTCATAAGCTTTATTTTTTGGGTTTGTTTGCAAACTTATGAATTAATTTAGAATTCAATTTATAAATCTGACTAAATAAAAACTAATAAATATTAAAATCATTGCTTTTATACAATTAAAACATTCTACTATGATAGTTTTTCAAATAAAAGGTAGTGAAAACAACAATATGAAAGCTACAAAAAGAAAACAACAAAAGCAGTTATTTCTAAAAAATGAATATCAAAAAACGATTTTTAAATCAAAATAAAACAATAAAATCAAATGAAAAGACAAAAAGACAACATATCATCAAACGATAGAGAAAAGTGAAAATCAACAGTAAATATATAATTTAATTTAAGATACAGCCAAAACCTTCATTATTTAGCTATGGGCTGAATCTTCCTGCGTACATCTTTTGATATTTCTAAAAACATATAATTTAGTTTCCCAGAGTGGATACCTTTCTTATTCTGAGCGTATTTTTTATTTGCGTATTCCTTCGATTTTTCAAAGGTAATAAGTGACATTTGGTTCTGCGATTTGCCTACCATCGTTGAATCAAGCTGTTCGTCAGGGAAGAAATCATCTAAATCAACGTCTCCTATCATAGTTGTTTCTAGAAACTCTTTATTCTTATGGCTACTATCAGTATAATATCCCACAAACATATGACCCGGTGTGCGAACTAAGATAGGATCGATATTGATTGCTCGTAAAAGTGATGCTATTAAAACACTACCATCTACACAATTAATTTGCGACGACTCCAACGCATCATCAAACGTGCGCACTCTTTGAGAATACACAACGTTACTCGACAAACTAGTATTCGAAACAGAACTGTAACGGAATTTACGCTTTTGTAATACATTCCACAAAGCGTAGACTTGTTTATCAACAGCCTCGGGACGTGCGCTTTGGTATCCTAAAAACCGATTGACAATGCGAGTATTTAACGCTTCACGCAGCAGTTTATCAATCATTGGATTGTCTTCGTTGACATAGGCTGCAAAAAAGATACCGGTATCGTGAAAATTAGTTCCGTTACTAACGTAACCCAGAAGACATTCATTAATGCTTCGAACAGAAAATGTACGCACCTTTTGGCCCAAACTTTTGCCGTCAACTTCAACATGAATGGCAATACTTATGGGGGTAGCCTGCTCCGCACCTTTTAATGCCTCATAATTCCATATAATATCTGGATAAACGGTATATTCGGTTCGTGATTTTTCTAGAACAAATTCTGAAACAGAGCGAGAGAAGAAAGGGGTTTCTGCAACATCAATACGAACACGAGTATATTGTGATCTAGATTTTAAACGAACAGAAATACATGATTTAGGATTTCCAACATAGACTGAATCAGAGGGTTGTACTACCTGAGCATCAGTCGTTGCCACCGAAAGAATTGCCGAAGGAAATATGTTTCCACCCAATTCATCAGTGATTTCAAAATCAGAGCGAAATGAGCTACATTGAAAAACAGATATACTAATTGCTACTACACATAATGCGATGGCAATAACAAGCAATTCTTTCTTTCCAAGATTAATATTTATTTTAAGCATATCTTCACACTGATTTAATTGATAAACAAAGATATGATATTATTTTGTATAATAGTTAATTCGTAACAGAATCGTAACAATTGTTTCATTTTACTGTAATAAAAGTGCCTCACCTTTGTAGCAGTAAAAAGAAAATATAACTTTGTACTATACAGAGTAATGGAGTTTTTAATTTAAAACATTAATAAAATGAACGATTATCGCATTTTAGTAGTTGACGACGAAGAAGACTTATGTGAAATTCTAAAGTTCAACCTTGAAAACGAAGGGTACTTGGTAGATACGGCCAATTCTGCCGAAGAAGCTTTGAAATTAGATATCGGTGCATACAGCCTTTTGTTGCTCGATGTGATGATGGGAGAAATTTCTGGTTTCAAAATGGCAAACATGATCAAGAAAAACAAAAAAACAGCCCATATTCCTATTATATTTATAACAGCAAAAGATACTGAAAACGACACCGTTACAGGTTTTAACTTAGGAGCAGACGATTATATCTCAAAACCGTTCTCGCTAAGAGAAGTAATTGCTCGTATCAAAGCTGTATTAAGAAGAACAGCAACAATTGAAACGGAACAGGTTCCTGAACGTATAATACATGAATCATTAGTACTCGACATAACCAAAAAGAAAGTAAGTATTGAAGATAAAGAGATTTCTCTGACTAAAAAAGAGTTTGAGATTTTGTTTCTGTTGCTTCAAAACAAAGGAAGAGTATTTTCCAGGGAAGATATTTTAGGCAAGATATGGAGTGATGAAGTATATGTCTTAGATCGTACAATAGATGTAAACATCACCAGATTGAGAAAGAAAATTGGCATATATGGCAAGAAAATTGTAACCCGACTGGGATACGGATATTGTTTCGAAGCAGAATAAAGAAACGTAGATATATGAATAATAATAGTCATTTCCTCTCCTTTAATCGAAAATTATTTTTGTCGGTTATCTCTTTATTTCTCGTATTCGTAGTCTGTTTTTTGACTTATCAATATCAAAGAGAGAAAGAGTATAAAATAGAGTTGCTCCATTCCAAATTACAAGATTACAACAGCAGACTTTATGAGGAAATACATGAAGATAGTACTCATTCTAAAGAACAATACCTTGATTATTATGTAAAAAAATACACATTAACCGATTTGAGGGTTACTGTAATCAAACCCAACGGTGATGTTGTATATGACAGTTACGAAAAAGATAAAAGCAAATTAAAAAATCACATTGAGCGCAAGGAAATACAAAGAGCATTAAAAAAGGGCTATGGATATGACGTTCGCAGAACATCCCAAACAACAGGAGTCTCATATTTCTATTCAGCTACAGCTTATCCCGATTTCATTGTCAGAACGGCATTGCCCTATAATGTAAATCTCACAAATAGCCTTAAAACCGACCGCCATTATTTATGGTTTACCGGTTTCATAACGCTTGTTCTTATATTTATTTTTTACAAGTTCACTCAAAAGTTAGGTGTTTCAATTAAGCAACTAAGGGAGTTTGCACAGCGCGCAGATAGAAACGAGCCAATAGAAATTGCTCTTGAATCTGCGACCTCACAAAATGAACTCGGTGAGATCTCTCATCATATAATAGAAATATACAAAAGATTGCATGAAACCAAGGAAGCTCTTTATATCGAGAGAGAGAAACTAATCACTCACTTGCAAATTTCACACGAGGGACTTGGCATATTTACGAAAGAGAAAAAGGAAATATTAGTGAATAATCTCTTTAATCAATATGCCAATTTAATATCAGATTCCAACTTATTAAGTTCAGAGGATGTCTTTACTATCAGCGAGTTACAGGTTATAACTGACTTTATTGGCAAAATGCAAAACAGGCCTATACAAAAGGAAGAGAAAAGAATGTCTGTAACTATTAACAAAAATGGTCGAACATTCACGGTTGAATGCATTATATTTCAAGACTTGAGCTTTGAAATTTCCATTAATGATATCACAATGGAAGAAGAACAAGTTAGATTGAAAAGACAACTAACCCAAAACATAGCACACGAACTAAAAACCCCTGTGAGCAGTATTCAAGGATATTTGGAAACAATTGTTAATAATGATAATATTCCGGCCGACAAAATGAAGGTATTTCTGGAACGATGCTATGCTCAAAGCAACAGACTAACAATTTTGCTACGCGATATTTCTGTTCTCACGCGAATGGATGAAGCAGCCAGTATGATTGAAATGGAAAAAGTCGATATCAGTGCCATCGTAAATAATATAATTAATGAGGTTTCATTGGAGCTCGAAGAGAGGAAAATTTCTGTTATCAACTCATTAAAGAAGAATATCCAAATTCGTGGAAATTATTCATTGATTTATTCCATATTCAGGAACCTGACCGACAATGCAATTGCTTATGCTGGCAGCAACATTCAGATATACATAAACTGTTTCCGCGAAGACGAGAACTATTACTATTTTAGCTTCTCTGATACTGGTGTAGGTGTATCTCCCGAGCATTTGAATCGTCTCTTTGAAAGATTCTACAGAGTTGACAAAGGTCGCTCCAGAAAGTTAGGTGGAACCGGACTAGGTTTGGCCATCGTTAAAAATGCAGTAATCATTCACGGAGGAAGTATTTCTGCCAAAAACAGTCAGCAAGGTGGCCTAGAGTTTGTGTTCACACTTGCAAAAGAAAAATAAAATAGCGGCATCATTCTTACTAAATACTAAATTATTCATATCTTTGCAACGCATAGGTTCGCTAATCTTTTAACAGAGATGCGATTAAAAGGGAATCAGGTGAAAGTCCTGAACAGTCCCGCTGCTGTAAGTTTCACAAAATAGCTGTTAGCAATACCTTTAGCCACTGGGACATCCGGGAAGGCGCAAACAGTTGAAACAAGTCAGAAGACCTGCCGTGCGTAATTAATCACTGCTCTCGAGGAAAGAGCAACGAGCTTATGAGAATAAATAGTCTTTTGATTCGTAAATTTCTTCATGGTATAATAGTGGCACTAATGCCGCTATATCCTCAATCAAGCTTTGCCCAACAGCACAAGCTCGACACAACACGTATATACGCAATTCCAGAGATAACTATTTCAGAACCCTACCAAATAAGAGAAACCAGAGCTGCCATTCCGATACAGGTTATAACAGCAAAAGAATTACGTAGTTTAAATGTATTACAGGTATCAGATGCGGTTAAACATTTGGCCGGTGTTATAGTAAAAGACTATGGCGGCATTGGAGGTCTAAAAACGATTTCACTCCGCAGTTTAGGAGCGGAACACACTGTGGTTTCTTATGACGGGGTGGCCATAAGCGATTGCCAAACCGGACAAATTGATATTGGCCGATTTTCACTTGATAACATTGACAGGCTTACCGTTAGCAATGGGCAAACTGATAATATATTTCAGCCGGCAAGACTATTTGCATCGGCCGGACAGCTCAATATTCAAACGCTAACGCCTTCGTTCAAAAAAGATAAATCAACGAATGCCTATGTGTCGTTAAAATCAGGTTCATGGGGCTTAATAAATCCTTCGTTAAGAATCGAACACAAAAGTAGTGAAAAATGGCTATACTCTTTTAATAGCGAATGGATGTCGGCCGACGGGAAATATCCCTATACCATGCATTATGGCAATAACAACGACAGCATTTCACAAGAAAAACGAAAAAACACAAAAGTAGAAAATCTGCGAATAGAAAGTGAATTGTTTGGGAATTTATCCGACAAAGAGCAATTACGTCTAAAAGCTTATTATTTTCAATCTTCACGCGATTTACCCGGAGCTACTACCTTATACTACGATTATGCTTCCCAGCATTTATGGGATAAAAATGTCTTTATACAAAGCAAATACAAGAAGGAATTAAACAACAGATGGGCGTTACAAGCATCTGCTAAGTGGAATTGGTCTTATCAACATTATCTGGATCCTGACTACAAAGGTATTAATGGTAAAACGGAAAATACTTACTACCAACAAGAATACTATGCTTCAACGGGAATTCTTTTCAGAGGTTGGGATAACACCTCCCTATCACTATCAACAGATGGAAGTATTAATACTTTAAATGCCAATCTCACTAACTTTGCCAAACCTACACGCTACGCATGGCTTACTGCATTAGCAGGAAAGCATGTAACTGAGCGGGTTACATTCACAGCATCATTACTGGCTACAGTCATTGAGGAAAGGACTCGAGCAGAAGATTCCAACAGGAAATACAGAAACATAAATCCAGATATAAGTTTATCATTTAAAGTGTTAAAAGAGGAAGAACTTCGTATTAGAATGTTCTATAAAAACAGCTTTAGACAACCAAGTTTCAACGACTTGTATTATGGAGAAATAGGAAATAAAAACTTGTCTCCAGAGAAATCGGCTCAATACAACATGGGAGTAACATATAGCAAAAAAATCAATCATTTTGTTCCGTATCTATCGGCTACTATAGACGGTTACTATAACAGAATTAATGATAAGATCATCGCAACTCCAACAAAGAATATATTTATATGGAGCATGGTAAATCTTGGTAAAGTGGAGATCAAAGGCGTTGATATAACAACCAAAGTGGTATTACAGCCATCTGAAAATATACGTCTCAACATTTCATGTAATCATACATATCAAAGAGCGTTGGATATAACAAACCCAACCAATCATACCTACAAGAATCAGATAGCATATACCCCTCGGGTATCAGGATCGGGGCAGTTTGGTATCGAAACTCCGTTGATGAATTTGTCGTATTCATTGTTGTGGGTAGGCAAAAGGTATACTCTTGGACAGAATTTACCAGAAAACAGACTTGAAGGTTATCAAGATCATAGTGTTTCGTTAAGCAAAGAAACAAAGATAGCAAACACATTGGCGTCTTTCAATTTGGAATTGCTGAATCTGGCCAATAAAAATTATGAGGTAGTCAAAAATTTCCCAATGCCGGGACGCTCTTTACGTGCCACTATTAAAATTGTTTATTAAATGAACAGAATCTATTTATATATATTAATTATTATTGGATCATTTTGCATGGGCAGCTGCGATGACATGACTGATGCTCCAGTTTATAGCGAAAATGAGGTTATTGCTCCGGAGGCTGGAACTGCTGAGATTTATGTTCTCAACGAGGGGTTATTTAACTTAAACAATAGCACCTTAATGCGTTACTCATTCAGCAATGGCACACAAACGCCAGACTACTTTAAGAAAATAAATAAGAGAGGATTAGGTGATACGGCCAATGATATGGCTATATATGGTTCAAAACTTTATGTTGTTGTCAATGTTTCCAGCCAAATAGAAGTGATTGATTTAAAAACCGGCACTTCATTGAAACAGATTGGTATGTTGACAGAAAACGGTAGCTCAAGACAACCTCGTTACATCACTTTTTTTGAGAATAAAGCCTATGTCTGCTCATTTGACGGAACCGTTGCTCGCATTGATACCACAAGCCTTGCTATTGAAGCGTTAACGCAAGTTGGTCGAAATCCAGATGGACTATGTGTTCAGAACAATAAACTATATGTTTCAAACTCAGGCGGACTGGATAATCCAAATTATGACAACACAGTTTCCGTTATTGATATTGCTTCATTTAAAGAAATTAAAAAAATTATTGTGGGAAGCAATCCGGGTAAAATTCTAGCAGACAAGTATGGAGATGTGTATGTAGTTACAAGGGGAAATTTGCAGCATGGAGATTACAAACTGGTAAGAATAGACAGTAACCAAGATAAGGTGGTTGAATCATTCAATTTTGCTGTTTTAAACTTTGCAATCAATGATGACTATGCCTACATGTATAATTACGATTATTCATCGGGCGAATCTTCAATTAAGGTATTTAATATTAAAACAGAATTGATAGAGCGAGAAAACTTCATAACCGATGGAACAAGTATCACAACACCTTACGGCATAAACATCAATCCATACAATGGAAACATTTACATTACTGACGCCTACGATTATAAGGTAACGGGCGATTTACTTTGCTTTAGTCCGCAAGGAAGGTTGCAGTTTAAACTAAAAAACATTGGGTTAAATCCAAACACTGTAGCATTTTCTGATGTCGCTTCACAAAGCGTTATTGATGAAAACAACGAAGATACATCTGAGGCTTTTGCTAGCAAAGTTTTGGAATATGTTCCTGCTCCTTCCCAATATATGAATACTTCGACTACAGCATATTTACCCGGATATGGTAAAGATGACGTTTTAGCATACGCAAATCAATTAATAAAAGATAAATCACTGTTGAGTTTAGGAGGCTTTGGCGGATATATCATTTTAGGCTTTAATCACGCCATTAAAAACGTACAGGGAGAATATGATTTCAAAATTTACGGCAATGCTTATTACGACATGTATGGTACTGCATCTGGTAAGCTTGGAGGTAGTTCGGAGCCCGGAATCGTATTAGTATCCACAGATGCTAACGGGAACGGAGTAGCAGACGACAAATGGTATGAACTAGCCGGTAGTGAGTATCATTCGGATAAAGTAATCAGAAATTATCAAATAACATATTACCGTCCTTCTCCGCTTGATGGAAACGTAAGATGGACCGACAATCAAGGAAATGAAGGGTTTATATATCGAAATATATACCACAAACAAGATTCATACTATCCGGCATGGATGGATGAGACTATCACTTTTACAGGTAGCAGGCTACCGGACAATGCAGTAAACGAAGGAAACAGCGTAAGTCAACATTGGGTGTCGTATTGTTTTGAGTGGGGATATGCAGACAATCATCCCAACAATACAGAACAGAGTCAATTCAAAATTGAGTGGGCTGTAGACGAATACGGAAATAGCGTGCAACTGGACAAGGTTGACTTCATCAAAGTATATTCAGCCATCAATCAAGATTGCGGCTGGATGGGTGAAGCCTCAACAGAAATACTCACCATAGAAAATTTACATTTTTCAAAATAAATATTCATTTAATTATAAACAACTAAAAAATAGAGTTTTATGAAAAAATTATCTTTACTATTATTATTATCTACATTTATATTCTGCGCTTGCAGCGATGATGACGAAGTAAATGTTGTTGCCGGTTTTGAATCCCAACTAAGTAAAACTGAAAGCGAATATAGCTCTACAACTGGAACCAAATATGATGATACATACTTCCATACTACCTTTAAAGATGAGCAGGCATTATTAGAATTTGATCATTATTACAGCTCATGGGGCTTTGGAGGAGGTTTCATCTATACAAATAAGACCGATATTACGACTCCGGGATATACTAACAACAGTGCAATAACAGGCACAGGTAAATATGGAAAAGTATACCTCACAAGTTTCGTGAATAGCTTCACACCTTCAAAAATTGTCAACCTAAACCCTGACTTATACAAATTCAAAGGCATGTGGGTCACCAACTCAACATATGCGTACTTATCTATTAAAGATGGAGATAGCATGGCCAAAAAATTTGTGGCTGGCGATTGGTTTAAACTAACAATAACCGGTTATTCTTCTTCAAAAGCAGAGATTGGAAGTATTGATTTTTATTTAGCTGATTTCAGAGATGGAAAAAGTATAAATATAAACACATGGCAATGGGTAGACTTGTCAAGCCTAAACAACGCATCATACATAGAGTTCAGCATGGCTTCAACGGATAACAATTCATGGGGAATGCTAACACCCAGTTACTTTTGCATTGATGGTATAACACTAGCACAAAAATAGTATATACATTCAAGTAGAAAGTCTCAGATAAGGATTTTAGCTGTTGTAGCAAAGAATCTCAATCTGAGACTTTTTTCGATTAAAGCTTATCAACACACCAAGTCAATACAAAGTCTGTTTGTACTAGATAATGAATGCTAAACAAACGATGATCAGCCGTATGGTATTCCTGTGCTTCCAAAACTCCTTCTTCGGCTATCTGAAACGGAAAGACTTTTAAATGCTTTTTAAAGTCAACCTCAACACGCGACATGCATTTAAACATAACCTCTTTTGCAGACCAAAGCAACAACAAGGACCAAGTGTACACTCCTTTATACAAAGTGGGCACTTCATCTGAACGAACAAATCGAGAAGATATTTTAGACACACGCTCGCTGTATTGTTCAATATCAATACCAACAGGATGCAACGCACTCAAAATCAATGTAACATATCCACGAGTGTGAGATATGCTGATATGATAGGAGCCATCTTTTAAAAAAGGCTTTCCGCTTTGTTCATATACTATTTCTTTGTGTTCTCCAACCATAGTATACAGCAAAACCCGAACAGACAGCCATTCTAATTGGCGATGTAAAGATGAAAACTGAGACAATCGTTGTGCATAACATTCATTATCCGGCAAAAGGGTCAGTAATTCATCAATATTCTCTTCCATCTTCCATACAGAAAATCGAAAGTCATCTCCTCTATAATCCTTAAATAAACCCATCTTATAAGAGGAATTATGCAATAAACAAAATCAAGAGTAAGAGCAGAAAGGCAAATATGCCCATAAACAAATTATGCTTTTGTTTCACGTTCAGATTCATTGATGGAAAATTTAACTTTTAAGATTCTACGGTTATCCATAGCTAAGACTTCAAAATCATATTTTTTATAAGATACCTTTTCGTGTAGCGCCGGGAACTCCCCTTTTATCTCCAAGAGCATACCCGCTAACGTATCAGCATCACCAGCTATTTTTTCAAAGTCACTTTCATCAGTTTGAGTAATTTTGTAAAAATCAGTTAGTTGAGTTTTGGCCTCAAACACCCAAGTATGATCATTTAAAACAGCATATGTCCTTTCTTCATCATCATACTCATCATGTATCTCACCCACTATCTCTTCAATAATATCTTCCATGGTCACAATTCCGGATGTACCTCCAAACTCATCGACAACAATCGCTATGTGTATTTTATTAGCTTGAAAATCTCGTAGTAAGTCATCAATCATCTTTGTTTCAGGTACAAAGTAAGCCGGACGAATCAATGATTGCCAACGAAAATTATCTCCTTTGTTCAAGTGTGGAAGTAAATCCTTTATGTATAATATACCTTTTATATTATCTCTGGAACCAGAATATATGGGTATTCTGGAATATGCATTCTCTATAATGCAGTTCACAACTTCTGAAAAAGGAGTCTTGATTTCAAGATCTACAACATCCAAACGAGAGGTCATGACCTCTTTGGCCGTTTCTGCCCCAAAACGAATAATTCCTTCCAATATTTTATTTTCATCAGAAAGTTCTGATTTATCAGTTAATTCAAGCGCATGAGACAATTCGTCAACCGAGATATTACGATTTTTTCGGGCAAAGTATTTATTTAGAAAACTTGTAGAACGAACTAAAACAGATGATACCGGATAAAATAATGTACGAAACATCCATATACCGGGAGCCGCGAAACGACAAAAAGCTAAAGCCTTTTGGGCTGAATATATTTTTGGCATAATTTCGCCAAACAGCAGCAAAAGGAAAGTTAATGCAATTGTTAGAACAAAGAATTCAACAATAGGAGAATGAAACTCAAAAATGCTCATGAAGAAATAATTGCAGAGCATTATGATAGTCACATTCACAAAATTATTGGTAATTAATATTGTTGCTAATAAACGTTCTGAACTAGCTAGTAAATCACTAATCTTTTCATCCGATGGATGAATACGTGAGTCAATTTGACTTTTATCAGATGGTGTTAAAGAGAAAAAAGCAATCTCAGAAGCTGAAGCAAAGCCAGAAACAAGAAGCAATATACCAGCAAAGATTATAGCAACAACTGCTGATGCAGTAGGAGAATTTACGGTTAAACCGTTAAGAAAAACAGCCAATTGGCATAAATAAGCATCCGGGTCCAAAGAATGTAATTTTAGTTAAACAATATACTCGGTTAAAAGTGACTGATATAATGGTTTATTCAAGCAGTCACATCTATCACTTTTAACTTCATATTATACTTTTAAAAAGGTAAATCATCAGCTGAGTTATCATCACGAGCAGGCTCAACTATAGGTTGAGATTGAGGAGCAGCAGAGCTTGCCGGTTGATTGGGTGCAAACGTTCCTGTTGACGTACCTTTGGGAGTAAGCATTTCCATGTTATCCACAAATATTTCCGTAACATATCGCTTCACTCCAGCCTGATCGTCATACGAACGAGTTCTTATTTTTCCTTCAATATATAATTTATCACCTTTATGCACATATTTCTCTGCTGTCTCTGCCAGACCGCGCCACAAAACAAGATTGTGCCATTCTGTTCTTTCGGGCACCTGCGTTCCGTTAGCCAATGTATAAGCACGGTCTGAAGTCGCTAATGGAAAGCTGGCAACAGCTATACCTGAATCCAAATATCTCACTTCAGGATCTTTCCCAACATTTCCCAACAAAATCACTTTATTTACTGACATAGAATTATTTTTTTAAAAGGTTATTATCAAACATCATTTTGACGTTTCGATGCCAAAATTAAATAGAATAACAACACAATGCAAGAATAAAAGAAACTTTTATAAGAAATTCTCAAAAAAGTTATGCATTAGACGCGACACAGGGTACAACTCCAAATCGGCCATATTAAGCCTGGTATATTTTGATAAAAAATCCATTTTTATATCTTGCGCTTCAAGTTCATAAAAATCAGCATAAATAATTCGGTGCGACAACACATGCTTTGTTTTATTTAGTAGTCTTACATTGACAACTGAATTCTCTTTAAAAATAGAAGCAAATTCTTGTTTACGAATAAAGTCATCTACTGCCAATGCTGTATTACTTTCTATTAAAGGCAACTCATATAAGTTTTTCCATATATCATTTTCTGTTCGTTTATTTAAATAAATATTGCCATTATCACGAATCAATAAATAATAAAAAAAACGTTCGGATGTCTTCGTTTTATTTTGTTTTATCGGCAAAGAGGAAACCATGTTATGATTAAAAGCAAAGCATCGGTTTTTAAAGGGGCAAACGGTACAGTCTTGCGATAAAGGAGTACATTGAAGTGCTCCAAAATCCATAATTGCCTGATTGTATAATGCAGGCTGAACTTTATCTAGCAAGTCATGTGCTAAAGAAGCAAATATCTTTTTTCCTTTACCCGAATCAATTGGTTCATTAACACCAAAGAATCGCGACAGCACCCTATAAACATTGCCGTCAACAACTGCATGCGGCTGATTATAAGCAAATGAACAAATCGCTGCGGCAGTATAGATACCAACACCTTTTAGTTTTAGAATATCTTCATATCTTACAGGGAAAACACCGTTCACCGATATGGCAGCTTGATGTAAGTTTCTTGCTCGTGAATAATAACCCAAACCTTGCCAATACTTCAGCACTTCATTTTCCTCTGCTGCTGCCAATGACTCAAGATTAGGGAATCGTTCTATAAATCTTTGATAATAGGCATAACCCTGCGCTACACGCGTTTGTTGTAGAATAATCTCAGAAATCCATATTAAATAAGGATCATTTGTATTCCTCCAAGGCAAATCTCGTTTATGCTCATGATACCACTCTATAAGTAATCGGGCAAACTCTTTTTCCATCAAATAATATTATATTTCATAAAATACGGCTCAAAAATAATACTTTTTTATTGTATGCAACGCATACCAATGCTGTTGATAAAGGAGTTTTTTGGAAAAATGTTCTGCAGATATTTTTTTAGCAACCTAAAAAGCCATATATTTGCATTCCCAAAATTCACGAATTTAATATATAGTATAACAATAATATTTTTTTTAGAAAAAATGACTAAGGCAGATATTGTAAACGAGATTGCAAAGAACACTGGGATTGACAGAGCCACAGTATACAAAACGCTGGAGGCTTTTATGGACTCAGTTGTCACTTCTTTGGCAAGGGAAGAGAATGTTTATCTCCGAGGCTTTGGTAGCTTTATTGTAAAGAAGAGAGCCCAAAAGATAGCCAGAAACATCTCTAAAAACACTACAATAATTATCCCGGAACACAATACGCCGGCATTCAAACCTGCTAAGGATTTTACTGATGCAGTTAGAAAAATATAATAAACAAGAGTATTAACCCATAAAACGTTTTAGCTATGCCAAGCGGAAAAAAGAAAAAAAGACATAAAATGTCTACCCACAAGCGTAAGAAAAGACTAAGAAAGAACAGACATAAAAGCAAAAAATGATTTTTTAGTCTGGTAATCAGAAATAAAGAACAAACTTGTAAAGCTAATGTCTTTCAGGTTTGTTCTTTGTTTAAAGACATTGAGTATGAACAATTAATTCCATTAAGCGTTCATTTTTAATCTAATAATCAGGAAATAGCAGTGACAAGCGAACTAGTAGTAGATGTACAGCCCAAAGAAGTTTCCATTGCTTTGCTCGAAGACAAAAGCTTAGTAGAACTTCAAAGCGAAGGTAGAAATATATCTTTCTCTGTGGGCAATATGTATTTAGGTCGGGTTAAGAAATTAATGCCTGGACTAAATGCCTGCTTCGTAGATGTAGGTTACGAAAAAGATGCTTTCCTTCATTATTTAGACTTAGGACCTCAATTTAACTCACTCGAAAAGTACGTAAAGCAAACTTTAAGTGATAAAAAGAAGCTCGCCCAAATTACCAAAGCAACAATTCTTCCTGATCTCGACAAAGATGGAAGCATCTCTAATGTGCTAAAAGTCGGACAAGAAGTTGTTGTACAAATAGTGAAAGAACCTATTTCAACTAAAGGCCCCAGACTAACTTCCGAGATTTCATTTGCAGGAAGATATCTGGTTTTGATCCCTTTCAATGATAAGGTTTCTGTATCTCAAAAAATTAAATCGAGCGAAGAAAGGGCGCGTTTGAAACAGTTACTAATGAGCATCAAACCTAAAAACTTTGGTGTGATAGTAAGAACAGTAGCTGAAGGTAAACGTGTTGCCGAACTCGACGGGGAGCTGAAAATATTGCTTAAACACTGGGAAGAAAGCATTACCAAAGTACAAAAAGCCACTAAATATCCAACGCTGATTTACGAAGAAACCAGTCGTGCAGTTGCTTTACTACGTGATTTATTCAATCCTTCATTCGAGAACATATTCGTGAATAACGAAGCTGTATACAATGAAATAAGAGATTACGTAGCATTAATTGCACCCGAACGCGCCAATATAGTCAAACTATATAAAGGTCAGCTGACAATCTTCGATAATTTCGGTATTACCAAACAGATAAAATCTTCGTTTGGCAAGACCGTATCATACAAAAGTGGGGCATATTTAATCATTGAACATACTGAAGCTCTTCATGTAGTTGACGTGAACAGTGGCAATAGAACGAAAAATGCTAACGGACAAGAAGCTAATGCATTGGAAGTAAACTTAGGTGCAGCCGATGAATTAGCCCGCCAATTCAGATTAAGAGACATGGGCGGAATCATTGTTATTGACTTCATCGACATGAATGAAGCTGAAAATCGCCAGAAGCTTTACGAACGCATGTGCTCAAACATGCAAAAAGACAGAGCAAGACATAACATTCTGCCTCTGAGTAAATTTGGACTTATGCAGATTACACGTCAAAGAGTTCGTCCAGCCATGGACGTAAACACAATGGAAACCTGTCCAACTTGCTTTGGTAAAGGTACAATCAAATCCTCCATTCTCTTTACGGAATCTCTTGAGAGTAAAATTGATTATTTAGTCAATAAATTGAAGGTTAAAAGATTTTCGTTACACATCCATCCGTATGTTGCCGCTTACATTAATCAGGGTGTATTATCCCTTAAACGTAAATGGCACGTAAAATACGGATTTGGTATTAAAATTATTCCTAATCAAAAATTAGCTTTCCTTGAGTATATCTTTTATGATTCTCAGGGAGAAGAAATTGACATGAAGGAAGAATTGGAAATTAAATAAAAAAGAAGGCTATCTCCAGGGTAGCCTTCTTTTTTATTTATGGAATATTTCGACCACCAAACAAAATCGGTATATTTGCATTAGAATTAATCACAGGTAGATTTTATTGATAATAAAGAAAAACATGAAAGTACTATACTATATCTATCAAATTTGCATTGCTCTGCCAATTTTATTCGTTTTAACCATTTTAACCGCGTTGGTAACTATTGTTGGGTCCATACTTGGAGGAGCTCATTTTTGGGGTTATCACCCGGGGAAAATTTGGTCAAGACTAATCTGTATCATGCTGCTAATACCTGTAGAAGTCAAAGGCAAAGAAAATCTTCATAAACGTACTTCTTATGTTTTTGTACCCAATCACCAAGGAGCATTTGATATTTTTCTCATTTATGGCTTTATTGGTCGTAATTTCAAATGGATGATGAAGAAAAGTCTCAGAAAACTGCCATTTGTAGGAAAAGCATGTCAAAGTGCAGGACACATTTTCGTTGACAGATCAGGCCCCAAAAAAGTCTTAGAAACCATACTGCAAGCTAAAGAATCACTAAAAGACGGCGTTTCATTGGTTGTCTTTCCCGAAGGAGCCCGTACTTTTACAGGGCACATGGGTTACTTTAAAAAGGGAGCATTTCAATTAGCTGACGACCTGCAACTAGCAGTAGTACCCGTAACCATTGATGGTTCTTTTGAAATATTGCCTCGCACCGGCAAATGGATACACAGGCATAAAATGACATTGACAATACATAAACCGATTGCTCCCCAAGGGAAAGGCAGCAGAAACATTAAGGAAACACTGGAAGAAGCCTATTCTGCTGTAGAAAGTGCATTGCCCGAAAAATATAAAGGAATGATATACAATGCAGATCAAGACTAAATGAACGCGACATTATTGCATGGAAGCATTCTGTTCCATACGGCGATGCTCTTCAATAAGCTGCATATTTTCCTTTGCTTTAGAAACAAATTCTTTAATCATGCAATTATCCTTAAAAGTAACAGGAGCATCTTTCATAATGTCTTGTATTTGAGGCGTCATAACCGGATAAGGTAAATTGCTACATAACATCATAAAAACGCTAGGACCTAATACATTATCGTAGTTCGTTGAAATAAACTGCTTAACATATTCATTCATTTCTTTTGCCAGTGCCTCTCCTTCCTTGTTTAACTCTTCATGAATGACTGCGAAATCGGCCCCATTCATTACCATTCTGGCCTCCTTACGCTCCAATTCTTCAATCTTCAGATCCATGGAATTTTTCTTTTCTATAAATTCATACAAGGCATCATTCAAAGGAGTTCCCTTAGCCGACATCTGCGTATTATCGATAGAAATTTTTATGTTTCCATCCTCAACCACTAAAGGCATAATGCTTTCATCATCCATATACAAAGTTACCATCATGATAGAATCAACGGAACCTTTCATCTTAAAAGTGCCATGAACAACTTCTGCGGAATCTAAAGAAAACCATTCACCATTACGTAAAGTCTTTAGAAATAGCTTCTTGCCATCCAGACTAGTCACGGAAGATGTTCCTTCAATTTTGTACTTATTACCACAAGAACTAAGTAATAAAAGCAAAAACAAATATGATAACGGTCTAACTACATTCATTTAGAATATTATTAATTGTGAAATTAAGGATTGAGCAAAATGCAAACACTTACAAATTCTCACTTCATAATTATTATCTGCATACAAAGTTACAATCTAATCGCATTTTACGAAACATTTTTTATTTATTTAAAATTCGTAAGACATATTTCTTTAATAATACTAATTAAGTAAAGGCTATAAACCCATAATTCAATAAGTTTATCTAAATTTGCCTAACGATATTTATTAGTATTCTGTCAATCTATGTTTTGACAATTAATAAAAAGCCATGTTAAAAACCTCTGCTCCCTTCTCAAAACCACTATATGTTATGCTTAAGCCTGCCGGATCAACATGTAATCTGGCATGTGAATATTGTTATTATCTGCAAAAAAAAGAGCTATACAATGAGAGTAGACAACAGATTTTGTCAGACGCATTATTAGAGAAATTCACGGAAGAATATATTGCTTCACAAACTAGCCAGGAGGTACTCTTTACTTGGCATGGAGGAGAGCCTACTTTACGCAACCTCCAATTTTACAAAAAGGCTATTGAATACCAAAACAAATATGCACGAGGAAAAATGATCGATAATTGCATTCAAACCAATGCGAGCTTATTGACAGATGAATGGTGCGCTTTCTTTAAGAAGAACAATTGGTTAGTTGGTGTTTCCATTGATGGACCGGAACATGTGCATGACTATTACAGACATGGTATTCATGGAGAGCCAACGTTCCAGAAAGTGATAAGTGGTATAGAACTCTTAAATAAACATCGGGTTCAGTGGAATGCAATGGCCACTATAAATAATTATAATGCCAATTACCCAACCGAATTCTATCATTTTTTCAAAGAAATTAAATGCAATTACATACAATTCACTCCTGTTGTTGAGCGATTAAGTACTGACGAAGGCAACATGTTATCTGCCAATAACAATGAGAAGCCAAACGAACTCGCTCCTTTTTCGGTTAAACCGCAACAGTGGGGTGATTTTTTATGTGCCTTATTCGACTTATGGATAAAAGAAGACGTAGGACAGGTTTTTATCCAGTTGTTTGATGCCACTTTAGCCAATTGGATGGGAGTTACACCCGGTCTGTGTTCCATTGACGTGAGATGCGGACATGCCGGAGTCATGGAGTTTAATGGAGATATTTATTCATGTGACCACTATGTTTTTCCAGAATATAAGTTAGGCAACATCTATGAAAAGTCAATCGTTGAAATGATGTATGGCCAACGACAATTAGATTTTGGAAGGGCCAAACAAGAAACATTGCCTGAACAATGCAACAGTTGCGAGTTTCTGTTTGCTTGCAACGGCGAATGCCCAAAAAACAGATTTGTTAAAACATCCAACGGAGATAAAAGGATTAACTATCTTTGTGAGGGTTACAAAAAATTCTTTCATCACGTGTCACCTTACATGGATTTCATGAAAAAAGAATTGATGAACCAACGAGCTCCCAGCAATGTTATGAATGAATTAGAAAGAATAAAGAGAGAGAATATATAAAATGTTTTTATTAAATTAAATTACAAATGAACAAATTTAAGCTCTATTTGCTGGCACTTCTTGTGCTGGTTTTATCTCCCGCAAAAGCGGATGAGGGCATGTGGTTATTGCAGTTGATGCAAGAACAACATTCTATTGATATGATGAAGAAGCAGGGATTGAAATTGAATGCAACCGATTTGTACAATCCCAACGGAGTATCATTAAAAGATGCTGTCGGAATCTTCGGACGTGGTTGTACCGGTGAAATTATCTCATCGGAAGGTTTGATTTTAACAAACCATCATTGCGGTTATTCTTCTATTCAACAACATAGCTCGGTTGAACACGATTACTTGACTGACGGTTTTTGGGCCACTTCCAGAGACAAAGAATTACCCACACCGGGGCTGACTTTTACATTCATTGAACGAATTGAAGATGTTACAGATATTGTAAATGCAAAAATTGCATCAAAGGAAATTACTGAAACGGAATCTTTCACAGGGAAATTCCTGACTGCACTCGCTCAAGAGTTGTATGACAAAAGTGATTTGAAAGGGAAAAAAGGGATTATTCCTCAGGCACTACCCTTTTACGCAGGTAACAAATTCTATATGTTCTACAAGAAAACATATACCGACGTACGTATGGTTGCCGCTCCTCCCTCCTCGGTAGGTAAATTCGGAGGTGAAACCGACAACTGGATGTGGCCTCGCCATACAGGTGATTTCTCCATGTTCCGTATCTACGCAGATGCCAACGGTGAGCCTGCCGATTATAGTGCAAGTAACGCTCCGTTAAAAACCAAGAAACATCTTGCTATCAACATCAAAGGACTTAAAGAAGGTGACTATGCCATGATTATGGGATTCCCCGGCAGCACTAGCCGATACCTGACCGTATCTGAAGTCAAAGAACGTATGGAGGCAACCAACTCACCTCGCATTCGTATTCGTGGAGTACGTCAGGATGTACTAAAAGCAGAGATGAATAGCAGTGATAAAATCAGGATTCAATATGCCAACAAATATGCCGGTTCATCTAACTATTGGAAGAACTCCATTGGTATGAACAAAGCTATTATTGACAATGATGTTTTAGGGACGAAAGCCGAACAAGAGTCTAAGTTTGCACAATTCGCTAAAGAAAAGAGCAACGATGAATACTCAAAAGTAGTAAAACTGATTGATGAAACGGTTGCAAAATCATCTCCATTAAAATACCAGAGAACTTGTTTGACCGAAGCTTTCCTCATGGGAATTGAATACAGCGCACCTTTTACGACATTCGATACCATGCTAAAAGCTATTGAAAATAAAGATAAGGCTAAGGTTGATTCATTAAAGGATAATTTCCGAAAGGCTTTTGAAAGGATTCACAATAAAGATTACGATCATGAAGTTGACCGTAAAGTAGCTAAAGCATTATTCCCGCTTTATGCAGAAATGATTCCAGCTGATCAACGTCCTGATATTTACGGATTTATTGAAAAAGAATACAAAGGAGATTTCAATAAATTTGTTGATGATATGTATAGCAACAGCATCATGTCAAGCAAGGAGAACTTGGAGAAGTTCTTAAGCAAACCCAATACAAAAGCATTGGAATCTGACTTGGCAGCACGTTACTATCGCTCGGCGTATAATAAGTTCACAGAAATCAATAAACAGCTCAATCCATTGGCCGATGAACTTGAACTTCTGCATAAAACATACGTTAGAGGCTTAGGAGAAATGAAAGCTCCTGTTCCTTCTTATCCTGATGCAAACTTCACCATTCGTTTGACTTATGGTAATGTGAAATCATACAGTCCAAGAGACGGTGTACACTATAAGTATTACACTACAGCAAACGGAATTCTAGAGAAAGAAAATCCCGAAGATCGTGAGTTTGTTGTTCCGGCTAAATTAAAAGAGCTAATTCTAAAGAAAGATTTTGGTCGTTATGCTCTTCCTAACGGTGATATGCCCGTATGTTTCCTAACAACCAATGACATTACAGGCGGTAACTCAGGCAGTCCGGTAATCAATGAGAACGGAGAGTTAATAGGGTGCGCTTTTGATGGTAACTGGGAGTCATTGAGTGGAGATATCAATTTCAACAACGAATTGCAAAGATGTATCAATCTGGATATTCGTTATGTTCTTTTCATCGTTGAAAAGCTTGGAAACTGCGGTCACTTGATTAACGAAATGACCATTATTGAGTAACTACAATTATTTAATATAATAACATGATCAAAAGAATTCTATATATCCTTATTCTGTCGGGCAGTACATTACTTCAAGTGAATGCTGATGAAGGAATGTGGATGCTAACTGATCTCAAGCAGCAGAATGCGGTTGCTATGATGGAACTAGGACTTGAAATTCCGATCGACCAAGTGTATAACCCCAACGGCATCTCGTTAAAAGATGCCGTTGTACACTTTGGCGGAGGATGTACCGGAGAAGTGATATCGTCTGAAGGCCTTGTTCTCACCAACCATCATTGCGGTTATGGAGCTATTCAGCAACAGAGCAGCGTGGAGCACGATTACCTGACCGATGGTTTCTGGGCCATGAACCGCAACGAGGAATTGCCGTGCAAAGACCTAACCATTACCTTTATTGATCGTATTCTTGATGTAACAACTTATGTAAATGAGCAATTAACAAAAGATGAAGATCCTAACGGAACCAATTATTTATCACCCAAATACTTGGAAACGGTAACCGACAGATTCGCAAAAAAAGAAAATATTGAGATAACTCCAGCCACTAAGCTAGAGCTAAAAGCTTTTTATGGAGGAAACAAATATTATCTGTTTATTAAAACCGTATACAGTGACATACGTATGGTAGGTGCACCTCCTTCTTCTATCGGGAAGTTTGGAGCAGATACCGACAACTGGATGTGGCCCAGACATACAGGAGATTTCTCTATATTCCGAATCTATGCTGATAAAAACGGTAAACCGGCTTCATACTCCAAAGACAACGTTCCTTTGAAAGTAAAAAAGCATCTAACAATCAGTTTGGCCGGAATTCAGGAAGGTGATTTTGCTTTTGTGATGGGCTTTCCGGGACGCAACTGGCGGTACATGATTTCCGACGAAGTAGAAGAACGCATGCAAACAACCAACTTCATGCGTCATCACGTTCGTGAAGCACGTCAGGAAGTACTCATGGAACAGATGCAGAAAGACCCTGCCGTTCGCATTCATTATGCTAGTAAATATGCTTCATCGGCTAACTATTGGAAAAATGCCATCGGCATGAATGAAGGACTGGTTCGACTGAAAGTATTGGATACCAAAAAGCAACAACAAGAGCAATTATTGGCAAAGGGAAGAGAGAAAGGCGACGATTCCTATCAAAAAGCTTTTGACGAAATACGCAGCATCGTAGCCCATCGCAAAGATGCCATGTATCATCAACAAGCTCTGGGCGAAGCATTGGTTACGGCACTCGACTTTATGAAAATACCTTCTACTTCAGCTTTGAAAGAGGCTTTGCACAAGAAAGACAAGGTTCAAATTGCTGAAGCAAAAGCTAAACTTCAAGAAGAAGCGAAAAAGTATTTCGAGTCAGTACCCTACCCACAAGTTGAAAACTTAGTAGGAAAACGAATGCTCGCGACTTATGCGGGATATATTCCGGCTCAACAACGTATCAGCATTTTCAATGTCATCAATGACCGTTTTAAAGGGAATACAGATGCCTTTGTTGATGCATGTTTTCGTTATTCCATATTCGGTTCAGAAGCAAACTTCAATAAATTCATAGCCAAACCTTCGGAAAAAGTTTTGGAGGGAGACTGGATGATTCTCTTTAAAAACTCCATTACCAACGGACTTTATCAAACAGCCTTGGACATGAAAGATGCCAATCAGAATTATGATGCTGCCCATAAAGTATGGGTCAAAGGTATGATGGATTTAAAACTTGAGCAAGGAAAACCCATCTATCCGGATGCAAATTCAACTTTAAGGCTCACTTATGGTAAAGTAGCCTCGTATGAACCGTCAGACGGAGTAGTATATGAATACTATACTACATTAAAAGGAGCGATGGAAAAAGAAGATCCTGCCAATTGGGAGTTCGTTGTTCCTGAGAAATTAAAATCCTTGTATACAGCCAAAGACTTTGGCCGATATGCCATGAAGAATGGAGAAATGCCTGTTTGCTTCATTATCGACACCGATAATACAGGAGGGAATTCAGGTAGTCCGGTTTTCAACAGTAAAGGAGAACTTATTGGAACCGGTTTTGATAGAAACTACGAAGGATTAACCGGCGATATAGCCTTCCGACCTTCATCACAAAGAGCCGCTTGTGTAGACATCCGATACACTTTATTCATTATTGAAAAGTATGCCGGAGCTTCACATCTCATCAATGAACTGACTATCAAAGAATAGTCACAGCACATGTTCTGGTTGAAGATTATACAAAATCTTCAACCAGATACATGTCATTTACCAATTCTTCCATAACCTGTTGCAGGTTAAGAACAGCTTCCTCGGGTGAATCACCGTAAGCATTACATTGCATATTAAAAGACAGCCAGGCAAAATAACCTCCGTCTGACGTACGTTCAAGTACGTAATCTTCTCTCTTCAGTCTCATATTGATACGTATTTAGAAAATTCAGGAAAAGTAATAATGGATTGAGGGTTCATCAGCTCCTCAAGCTCGTTGACTATAACTCGCTCGCTACTACGAACCCAATAAATAAATTCAGAGTTTGGCCGATAACTTGAAGCAAAACGTTGCAAGGCCTCCAAGTCGAAAGAATCAGAAACAATTCCGGCTCCAGCCATAGCGGCATCGTGTGCATTACAATCTTGTTCGATATGAGCCGGCACCATCAGTACCGGTTTCCCTAAATACATGGCTTCGCAAACTGATTCAAACCCCGCTGTAGTAGCATAGGCTTTACAACCTGCCATTGAATTCATAAATTTAGTATCGTCAATCTGATGAAAAGTCAGCGTTTCATCCATTCGGGTTGTCTCATCAGCATCGGCTTTGTCCCAGAAAAAGTGTAAAGGCACATCGGGATACTCCTCATGAAAAGCCATAACACTATCTGCAAAGCCCGCATTCACCATATATCCGTGTATGTAGTCCCCATTATCAGCCTGTACAGAAGTAATCTCTTTGCGTAATAAGGGAGGCACCACCGTTATTCTCTGCTCCTCATCTTCAGGCATATCTTGAAAAGAAAGAGCCAATCGCTTCATGCTGCCTATACTGGTTATTCTCGTAAAAAGACGCAGCATAGCCAATTGGGACATACTTTTTTGAGGGAACTCAAAATCTTTATGTAAAAACAGGTATTGATGACCGATACAAATATAAGGGGCAGAAGGTTTGAAAAGAGCATAAGTTAATCCGGTTAGAAGTTCGTAGAAGTTTATAATGACTTCTGCCCCACTCTGTTTGATACGTTTTTGTATGTAGTACATGCTTCGTAAATATTCGGGCACCTTCATTGCATTGTAAAGTGCACTCCGTCCTATACTAGCACGTTTATTTTCTGCTGTCGGCAGGAAATTGGGACTAATAAATCGTTTGACCGGCGCTTTAACGTTGCGGTTAAAGAACCCCGGTAATCGGCGACTATTGCTTTTACCAACCAGAATTTCTACTACCTCGTGTCCGTTGCGCAGCAGCATTTCCTCCATTGCAAGTGCCTGAGTGAAGTGTCCTCTTCCTTCACCTTGAACTATAAACAAGAATTTCATGACGCAATTGTTATTAATTTATCGACTACAGCCAGCTCCTCCTGAAAAGCAGTTACCCGGTAATCGGCCCTATCGAAATACTTCACTTCCCAATTACCATTCTCATCTTCAGTCAGCGCCGATAACGTTTCAACCCAATCACCCGAGTTTAAATAGTGAATACCATCATAATAACAGTTTTCCGGATGATGTATGTGCCCGCAAATAACTCCATTGCACTTCTTTGATTTGGCCAGATTAACCAATTCCTTCTCAAAGTCGGACACATAAGAAACGGCAGATTTCACTTTATGCTTAATCTTCTGTGAAAGAGAATAATAAGGTTTACCTTGCTTCATACGGTAAGCATTGTATACTTTATTGACCCACAACAGAAAAGAATAGCCCGTGTCACCTAACATTGCCAACCATTTCATCTGAGTGGTGACAGTATCAAATATATCTCCATGCGTAATATAGTATCGTTTTCCTTTGCTTTCATAAATGCAATCTTTTACAATCTTCACATTATAGAAATTAAGCGGAGCAAGGGCGTCGAGAAAGTCGTCGTGGTTACCACGCACGTAAATGACTTCAGTTCCAAAGTTCTCCATCATTTTCATGATAACCTTGAAAAACTCTGTATGCTTAGCCTTCCATCTGTGTAATCCGCTTTTTTTGAGATGCCAGCCGTCAATAATATCTCCATTCAAAATCAGTTTGTCACAGTTAACTGATTTCAGGAAAACAGTCACTTCTTCCGTTTTTGCATGTGGGCTTCCCAAATGAATATCTGAAAGAACCACTGTTGGATAATAAGTTCGTGAATACATACGTTTTATATTTTACTTATGCAAAAATCACACATATAAATTACAAGATGATGACTGTGGCGTTACTATCACATGAACATTCTCTTTGATGAAACGTTTTTATACTAAAATAACTTGATTGCAGTCTCGGCTGCCTAACAATTAAAATAAATAGAAATGGAAAAGTTCGATGCACTCATAAAATCAGATAGTCCTGTCTTAGTAGATTTCTTTGCTGAATGGTGTGGACCGTGTAAGTCTATGAAGCCCATTCTTGAAGAAGTAAAAGCTGACATTGGTGAAAAGGCCAGAATCATAAAGATAGACGTAGATAAATTTGGAGAGTTGGCCGACAAATATCGTATTCAGTCAGTGCCAACCTTTATACTCTTTAAAAACGGCGAATCGTTATGGAGACATTCCGGTGTCATTCAAGCAAAAGAATTGAAAGAAATTATCAAACAACACTTATAATAACTAAGAATGAAAAAAGTAATTATGGTATTTGCCCTGGTATTGATTTCGGCTCTTTGTTTTGCCGGCAATCAGCAGACAAAAGCAAGTAAAGACAGTACTAACAGCGGGCAAGTAGTTGTTATGGACAAGAATATGTTCATCAACGATGTATTCGATTACCAGAATACACCCGATTGGAAATACAAAGGTAAGCTTCCGGCTATCATTGACCTGTATGCCGATTGGTGTGGCCCTTGCCGCATGGTTGCCCCTATCATGAAAGAATTGGCAAAAGAATATAAAGACAAAATAACCATTTATAAAGTAAATGTAGATAAAGAAAAAGAGCTGGCCGCTTTGTTTCAAGCAACCAGCATTCCTCTTTTTGTCTTTATACCTATGGAAGGAGAACCTCAACTATTCAAAGGTGCTGCCGATAAAGCAACCTACAAGAAAGCTATTGACGAGTTTTTGCTAAAGAATAAATAATAACTCTTTCAAGAGTTACTACCTGCCACATCATCAAAATGCTCCACTGCCCATGCCGTCAGGCCAAGTATGTGGGGCATTAATGATTTACCTACCTCTGTTAACGCATATTCCACACGAGGAGGTACTTCAGGGTAAACCGTTCTGGTTATTAAGCGATCCTCCTCCAGACGTTTTAAAGTCGTAGACAGCATTTTCTGTGAAATATCAACCATTTCACGCTGAATTTCACTAAAGCGAAGAGTTCCTCCCTTATCTAATATATATAATATCAGCATAGACCATTTATTTCCAAAACGGTCAATTACGTTGCGTATAGGACATGCAGCATATTCTTTAGGTACTATTTTCATTGCTTTATCTATCTAATTTTAGTCAACGACAAAGGGAATCCACCAAAGAAACTATCCCAATAATAATGGAACCAATTCCTCAATGGAGAAAATATAATCACGAGAAAGGTCAATCTTCTCCGGTTTTATATTTTCCGGATAACCTTGCACGGTGTGGCAGCCCAGGCTCAAAGCCGGTAAGATATCATTCTTAGTAGAATCACCAATCACCACCACCTCTTCGGGACGAAAACCGGCCCGTTGAATAGCCAATTCCCATAATTTAGGATCGGGTTTGCGAACCCCTTCAATGGTCGAATCGGTGATTGACCGGAAACAATCGGCAATGTGCAAGTCGGTTGCAATGCGACGAATGTTACCATAATAATTGGAAACAAGTAGTAAAGTGTATTTCTCAGACAGTTTACGCAATACCGGTTCATTCCGCCTTACGTATCCCGCCGAATAATCGGTAACCCACTCTGCCACATGTTTAGGAAGTTCCTCTCTGTTATAAAGAGTGTCATCCAAAACCTTCCGTTCAATTAAATGAGCCGTTTGCAAGTGTGTTTTAAACAGCTGAGTTTCCAACAATGAATGCTCCTTATTTATCAACTGCTGAGATTCCATCTGACGTTCGCCGTAAACATACGACTCATAAAAGACATCTCTTTCCAAAGGTTTACCCAGTGCTTCAGCGTACGCCATTAAATAGATATCCAACCAATGCAGGAAAGGCGCATCCAGTGTACCGCCAAAATCAAATGCCAAAGCTTTTATCGTCGATAAGTTTTCTGCAATCATATTTTAATTATCCGTTTTTTTAATATTACCAATCTTCATAAGCGCTAAGCCTATCACGATCCAGAAAAGTTCACGAACCCGTGTTATAAGCGCAGTATAAACGCCATAAGCACCCGAAAGAGACAAACCTCCTACGGCTAACGCAAAGCCACCTTCGCGTCCTCCCAATTGCATGGGCATAAAAAAGAGAAGGTTAGCCAACAAAGAAGAAAAAGCAACGATTAAGATACAGCCTAAGAAACTAACGTCGGTTGTGAGCACGTTGAGAATAAGCCATACCTCCACACACGATACAACGCGCGCTAAAAACTCCAGTGACAAAGCCCCGTAAAACGAACTTTTTCGCTGGCTGTGCAGCAAAGCAACCTGCTTGTCAATCGTTTCAAGTTTATCTTTGTGTTTATCGGCGATACGGGCTGCATATTTTTTCAGATACGGGATGTGACTGCACAAACGCACAAAAGCCACAGCCATTCCATGCCTATATCCTTTAACAAAAACCATAATCAGAAACAAACAAAGAGCAGAAATTAGTCCCAATATAATAGCCATGAACATATTAACCGGAAACATGAACAAGTAAAGAAATACAGAAGCCAGCCAAAAGCAAAAATGAGAAAAGATGTGCATCATCACATATAGAATAACCGATGACGTAGCCCTTTCCACTCCCAAATAAGGAGTCAACTCCATGATTCGATAAGGCTCACCTCCCATCAGTCCCACAGGAGTTACATAATTGAGCGCAAAGCCCGATACGGTGAACTTATAAACTCTTAAAAAAGAAACCGGACTCGGCTTTCCACCTCTGATAATGACATACCATGAAATCGCATTAATAAAATAGATAACCAGCCACAACAGCAATACAAGCGGCAAATAGCCTCCTGCCCGCTTCAGATTATTCCAAAGCTCGTCATACTTCATATCGAATGAAAAGAGCATGATAACCACTACCAAAACTCCGAACACCAAAAATACATTTCTAAATTTACTGCTCATCGTTCAATCAACCGTTTCTATTTTCTTCAATAAACGACTACACAATGATTCGTGACGTACCACCATGTAAACCAACAAGATGTTCAGCACAGTGAGTTCAAATACAAAATAAACCCACGGCATACCCATAAACAAAGAGATGAAAAGAACAATGACACGGGTGTTGAAAGACAAAATATTAGTGTACTTCATCAAAGGCAAACTACCGTTTCTAAATTCCTGTCTGATGTTTTTGGGAATAGTCTCACCGTACTTCTGACGCAATACGGCAAAGAGTTGCTGAAAACAAGGAGAACTTTTCTCCTGTCCGGCAGTGTAATTACCATAAAACCAAAGAAAAGTCTTCTTCACAAAGTGGTTACTCCAAGACAAAGAACGAAACAGTTCGCGCTGCTGCTGAGAGTTATCCAGTTCACTACCACTCTTCCCTTTCAAGAAAAACAAATGAATGTTTCTATAATAATCGGCCATAGCCGCTTGCTTACTATGAAAATACCCCGTTATGGCAGCCAATGCCCAAATGTACCATGAATGCTCCGGAGTTAATCGCAAACAAATGGCAGCGTAAATGGAGATAAACCAAAAATCGCCCGATACCCCATCGAGGATACGGCCAATTTCAGACTTCTGTCCGGTCATGCGCGCAAGCTGCCCGTCGGCACTATCATACATATTGGCCCAAATGAGCAAGCCCATGCCCAAAACATTGTACCACAGATTATCAAAATAAAACATAATACCCGCTGCCACACCCAAGAAGATGGAGAACAACGTTACCTGATTGGGCGAAATACGCATTCTGTTAAACAAAAGCGCCCACTGATAACCTACCGGACGGTAAAACACCAAGTCGATAAACTCTTCCGTATCAGTCGATTTCAGTGAAGACTCAATAGAAGGTTTTTTCTTTGAATTATCTGTACTCATCAATCATTTGAATTACACGGTTAGCGATTTCTCGTGATGCCTCTTCGCGACAAGGAGCAAAACTAGGCCAATCGTTGAAATCAATAATACGCATCTCTCCATCGGGAGATACAATGCAATCGCCTCCATAGACCACCACCTTCAATACGTCGGCGGCTCTATTGCAAATATCTTGCAGCTCATCCGCTCTAAACGGAATGCCCTTGGGGTGTCCGTTAATAGCTTCGTGCCCAAATTTACTATGATTTTCATTAAAAGGATAAAACCAATGAAAGAAATTTGTTCCCGCCACACCGTAGAACTTAACCAAATCACCCTTCAGGTGTTCGTTAACCACAGCACGCTGTATTCCTCTTAAAGCATATTCAGAAAGCAAACTGATAAGTTCTTCCCGTGTGCGAACGTAAGAAACATCCTCACGGTGTATGGCATGAAAATCGCCCCTTTTCACCCAGCACGGCATAAAAGATTCCCCTTCGGGTATGTAGTCAGACACATCATCGTGCGTGTTCATAATGTAACTTTTCGGATGAGGCACCCCGTGCTCCATCAGCAAGCGCGTCATCTTCTCGCGCGTACAATTCTCTATACCGAAAGCCGAATTGATAGCCAGACAACCTTTGGATTCAAAATCCTGTAATTTTTTCATCGATTGAAGATTGCGAAGCATGGTCATTGCCACTTTCTCTTCAATACCATTACTAAGGAACTCCTGTTCCGTATACATATTTACTTGATAGCCGGCTTTCTCCAGCCAACGGGCCGTAGCCGAAAAAATAGCAGCATCGTTCCCTACATGATTGGGAGAATAGACCGTTGCACGCTGAATACCGGCAATAGATACTAACTTCATTTTTACTTCATTTCATTTAAAAACAACTCAGCCTTTTGAATATCGCTCGCATGATCAACATCAATGATTTTAGAGAAAGGGTGCGCCTGCACCTTTAATCCGCTATAAACGATTTTGCGTTGAAAATTACGCATACGCGATACACCTTCATCAACAGCTTCCTGAAGCAAATTGAGCACTTTGTTATTGAAACAATACACACCACCCGAAACATAACGACAGCCTTCGTAAGCTGTGTCAACAAAATCAAGAACTTTCAGATCATCGTCTGTTTTCACATATAACGGTTTCTCATCATCAATGTAATCAGTCACCGCCATCAGTGCGTCATGTTCGTTATCTGCTTCAAAGGCGCGAATATACGCAGAAAATTCCAACGGAGAAAAAATTGGATCAATTGTTGTGAGGCACAACTTGGTTCTGTTAGGAATCAGCGAAGCCAATTCGTGAAAGCTATGCAAAGAATCGGGGGTCGATTTGATGAGTACATGCAAGGGTACAGGAAGTTTAAGCTGCTTTACATGCTCGTGCACATCGGTCATTTCTTCATTGATGATGATGCTAATTGATTCCGCCCTATTGGCCAGGAAAATAGATATAAGCCTATCGAGCATGGCGGTGCCATTAAGGCGCAACAACGGCTTTGACGTTTCAATGCCTTCGGCAGCTAATCGCGAACCTTGTCCGGCCGCAATAATTGCATATTCCATATAAACGGATTAAGAGTTCAATTATCAATTCAAAAACAAAGGGGAAAAACTCAAAGAAACCGGTTCTTTAGTTCTCCCCTTTATATGTTCAGGTCAGACTCAATTGCCCTACCCTCAATTAATCTAAGTAATCGATTGTTTCTTCACCAATCAGTTTGCGAAGAGTGTTCTTCAACTTGGTATACTGAATAAACAAATCGTGTTCGGGAATGTGATCAAAGTCGTGCATAGGACTCTTGAAGTAGAATGACAACCAGCTTTGAATGCCCGACATGTTAGCACGTTGAGCCAAGTCAGCGAACAACACAAGGTCAAGTACCAACGGAGCAGCCAAGATAGAGTCACGGCAAAGGAAATCCACTTTCAGCTGCATGGGGTAACCCATCCATCCTACAAGGTCAATGTTATCCCATCCTTCTTTGTTATCCTTACGTGGAGGATAATAATTGATACGTACTTTGTGGTAAATGCTTCCGTAAAGTTCAGGATACAATTCCGGTTGCAAAATAGTGTCGATAACCGACAGCTTGCTCACCTCTTTTGTCTTGAATGAATCTGGATCATCGAGAACTTCTCCGTCTCTGTTACCCAAGATATTGGTAGAGAACCATCCGTCCAATCCCAGCATACGAGTTTTCAACATCGGAGCAAGAACCGTCTTCAACATAGTCTGGCCGGTTTTGAAGTCCTTACCGCAGATAGGCACATTTTTTTGTGCAGCAAACTCCCACATAGCAGGCATGTCAACACACAAGTTAGGAGCACCCATAATATAAGGAGCACCTTCGGCAATAGCAGCGTAAGCATAACACATACTTGGAGCGATTTTCTCCGTATTGTTTTCTTTCATTGCTTTTTCGAAAGCCGCCAATGACTGATGTTCATCACACAAAGGAATATATATTTCAGTACTTGCAGCCCAGATAACCACTACACGGTCACAATTGTTAGCAGCTTTAAAGTCGCGTATGTCCTGACGGATCTGTTCAGCCATTTCCCAACGGGTAGCAGCCTGTTTAACATGAGTTCCGTGAAGACGTTTCACCCAGTTCTGGTCGAAAGCAGCTTTCATCGGTTTGATAGCCTGCAGTTCTTCTTTCACGCCATCCAGATCTTTTTGCACCAAAACCTCAGCATGCTGAGCAGCTGCATACACATCATCTTCAAAGATATCCCATCCACCGAATACCAAATCATTAAGATCTGCCAATGGAACTACATCTTTAATTTTAGGAAAACGATTTTCATTCCTTTTGCCCAAACGGATGGTTGCAAGTTGAGTGATAGATCCGATAGGTTTTGCAAGTCCTTTGCGAACTGCCAAGGTACCTACAACTGCAGTGGAAGATACAGCACCACCTAATCCGACTAATAATATCCCTAGCCGACCTTTTGCCGGTTGAATTTCCTGTTTCATTTTTCTTATCGTTTTATTATTTGTTGATATAATAGTGACAAAAGTATAGAATCAATATCAGCGCGAAAAGTTCTATATGTAGTCTAAAGTAGCCGAAAACTCTTATTATCAGGAAATTTAATAAAAAGATGTTATATAGCAGCATTACGGGGAAAGCACAAAAAGCAAAGCGCTAACGTTCATTTTACTGCGAGAAATGAATACGAAAACGAGTGATGCCGTCGTGGTATGTCCTTAACGAAAACGTACAACCGTGGCGGGTAAGTATTTCGCGAATCAATATCAGTCCGATACCCTGCCCATTTGGCTTGGTAGAGAAAAACGGACTAAAAAGTTTATCTTCCACATCTTTGGATATTCCCTTTCCGTTATCGGCAATCTCCATATCGCCGTTGCCGGATGTAGTAATGGTAATTACTCCTTCCTGCCCGATACTTTCAGCCGCATTCTTTATGATGTTCAGTAACACCTGTTCAAAAAGAGCACCGTCGACCATCAGCAGGGGCATTTTCTCAAATTTAGATAGAATCTGAATGTTTCTTTCGTTACACATTCCCTGCATAAAGCGCACGCACGAAGTCAATATTTCATTTAAATCAGTAGGAGAAAAACTAGGATCGGGTATCTTTACCACATCCGCAAAGCGAGTAATGAAATGACTCATGGAGAAGCAGCGATCAATGCAAACACGCAATACTTCAGTCAGCTCGGCATTGTCTTCCTGAGTAGAGAAAGCCTGCTCTAGTGTGTCGAGCGTGGAAGTTATTCCTGCCGTGGTATTATTTACCTCGTGCGCAATCATTCGAATCACCTTCTCATACGCTTTCTTTTCCGCCTTGATCACCTCATCCGTGAGCACCTCAATCAAGAAGAAAGGATGATGGAAACCGCGGTCGATAAAGGAAGAGTGAGTGCACTTATAAATACTTGAATCGTTGAGCCTCACGGTAACAGTTCCCTGTCGGGGTATCTTTGACAATTCAACGCTCAGAACCGAATCAACTTCGGTTAACTTTTTACCAATCACTTCCTCGGGAAGCACGCCCATAAACCGGGCCGCCATGGGGTTAATCTGCGTCAACTCCTCGTCGAGGCTCAGAATAACCACGCCCATGGGCGAGGCATTAATCAGCAAGTCCAGGAAGTGATTTTGTTCACGCAGGCGTAAACGTTCATTCTTGAGCTGATCCATCATGCGGTTGAACACATTGACCACCTTATCGGCCTCGTGTTGCCCCACACTACTCAGGCGACTGCTGAAATCCTGTTCGCGTAGCAATTCCATGCCATTGCCTATAATTTGCAATGGCTTAATTACCTTGCGATAAAAAAGCCACAACAGAATAAAAGCAAAAAGCACCAGCAACTCCGTCACGTAAAACAACACGGAGCCGCTGCTGGCCATCTGATAAATAAGCAAGCCCAGTATCAAGACCAACAACGAGGCGAAAATGCCAAATATGACTTTCAATCTCATAAGCCGCTAACTGTTTACGCTAATGCCATACTTCTCGAGACGACGATACAGAGCTGCCCTGCTTATTCCCAGAGCAATGGCCACCTGACTCAGGTTACCGTTGTGTAATTGCAACGTATGCAATATGGTTCTTCGTTCTATTTCCTCCAACGTAAGTCCGTTGAGGTTTGCCGATGCCTCGCGTGACGAATCAATGCGTTGATACTGCGCCTCAAAATCGGCCGCTTCTAAAACCGGTTTCATGTTCATCAGGATGGTTCTTTCAACCAGATTCTTTAGTTCACGAATGTTGCCCGGATAAGGAAGACGCATCAGGAATTGCATGGCATCGGGAGAAAACTCCACCGGCGGTAGTCCGTTCTGCTTCATTTGTTTGTCGGCAAAGTAACGCACCAGCAACGGAATGTCCTCTTTCCGCTCGCGCAGAGCCGGCAAATGAATGGTAATTAAGTTGATGCGATAAAACAAATCTTCCCGAAAAGAGTGCTCACTCACCATTTTGCGCAGATCGGCATTGGTGGCACTCACCACCCGGATATCCGTTTTTCGGGGACGGCTGTCGCCCAGCACCTCAAAAGTCTGGTCCTGCAACACACGCAATAACTTAACCTGGCACGAAGGATCCAGATCACCAATCTCGTCGAGAAAGATAGTACCCTTGTCGGCCATTTCAAAACGCCCTGTCCTATCGGCCGTTGCATCGGTGAAAGCCCCTTTCTTGTGCCCAAACATTTCACTCTCGAAAAGGCTTTGCGAGATACCGCCCAAGTTCACTTTCACAAAGTTCTTCTTTGCCCGCGGACTGTTCATGTGAATGGCCTCGGCAATCAGTTCCTTTCCCGTGCCACTTTCACCGGTAATGAGAACCGACGCATTGGTTTTGGCAATTCGCCCCACCATGTTGAGCACATTCATCAGCGCCGGCGATTTACCTATTATATTAGAACGCAGGAGCGTTGTCTCGGCCGGTGCATCCTCTTTTTGCTCGTTCATTTCCGCTGTCAACTTCAGCGCCGTTTCAATGCGTTGCAACAAAGCCGCGTTGTTCCAAGGTTTGGTGATAAAATCAAAAGCACCCGCCTTCATTCCCTCCACCGCCAGTTGAATACTTCCCCAAGCCGTCATCAGTATGACCGGCACCTGCGGATAAAAGACCTTGACCTGTTTCAACAGCACAAGCCCCTCCTGCCCCGTAGTGGTGAGCGAAAAGTTCATATCCATTAGTATCAGCCGGGGTTCCGTAACACGTACAAACTGAATGGCCTCGGCAGGAGTCGAAACAGCATGCACCTCGAAACCGGCCCGTTTGAGCATAAAGCTTAGCGAAGAACGTACGGCAGAGTCATCATCAATTACCAGAATCATAAAGAATTAAATTAATAAGATTACAAACAAAATTAGGAAAGTTCTTTCATTGGAACTAATTTTAAGTCCGGAAAGTTACCAAAAGCGATTAAATTCATTGTTTACGTATCACATCATCAAAGTCGGCAGTCAGTTCGGTGTTGGAACGGAAGTCCCACAACGTAACACTCCTGATCTGATAATAATAATACCAATAATAGTAAAGCTCGGATATACGCTTTTGGCGCGCCTCATCTTTGGCCGTTTGCGCATCATTCAGGTCGAGCGTATTTATTTTACCTATCAAAAACGTTTCTATACTTGTTTTGTAACGCTGCTGTGCAATGGCATCGGCCTCGTGAGCAATGGACAACTGCTGTGCCTGGTTATTGAAATGCTCCACCAACAAAAAGATATCCTGATTGAAATTAATCTGTTCCTGTTTGATGCGCGAACTGATCACCTCACGGTTACTTTGCGCCACCTTCACCTTACCCCTGCGCTTGCCCCAGTCGAGTATCGGAATCTTCACTCCAACCTCCACCACACTGTTGTCCTTCAATCCCTTGTAAGCCGATGAAAGCGTATGGTCCAGTCCGCTATAACCCACACTGGCAAAGAGGTCTACGCTGCGCAAATTACCTTTTGCAGTAGCTACCTCATAATCGGCTTCCAGCTGACGGCGGCGAATGTTTTGAGCAAACGCATTACGTTCCAATGCCTTTTGCAACACGCGGTCGTAATTGATAGACAGATCGGGTACCGATTCGGGCAATACAGGTTGCAACGTTACCTCCTCGGATAGACCCAAGAAAGCCCTGAGTTGAAACATTTTAGCATTGAGATTACTGTTGGCTGTTGTGACCGCCGCTTTGGCGTTGAGCGCTGAAAGTTTCAGTTGCAGCAATTCATTCTCAGAAATCTGCCCCATTCTTCGTTTGGCTCCCGCCACCTCATACAACCTGTCGGCGTTTTGCTGGTTTTGCAAAGCCGTGGTCAGCACCTCTTTGGCTAATAATAGTTCAAAGAAATAAGAGATGGCTTTCATGGTTACGCCCTCCGTAGCCGATATGAACTCAGCTTTTGCCTCCTCGTAGCGTACGGGTTCAATGCGTCTGTTCCACTTCAGATTATTGATGCCGAACAAAGGTTGGGTAAACTCCACGCCAACGGGAACGGACATAAACTGCTTGCTGCCGTCGGTGCCCAACTGTCGGATGTAGTCGAGTGAAGAAGTGAGGGAGAGTTTTCCACCGGTCAGCCAGATGTTCTGGTCGACCGACAAAACGCCCGAAAGTCCCATGCTGTTGTTGCGCACAAAAGTATAGGAGCCGTCGGACTGCTGGTAGGTGCTGTACGACTTCTTATAGCTGGGCAACGTGCCGGTGAGGTTTACCTCGGGCAACAAATCGGCTTTGAACGTGCGGTATTCCCAATAAGATGTTTTCAGTTTATTAAGCACCACGGCCGCGTCGACAGATTGTGTGCGCGCCAGTGCAATGGCTTCCGACAAGGTGATTAATTTCTCCGTTTGTGCAACTGCCGGCAAGCAAGCCGCAGTGAACAATAAGGCAATCCATATTTTTTTTGTTCTCATAAGACGTATATTTCTTGAGAACAACTGTTCAAAGCGCATGCCAAAGCGTCAAACGGCTTGTTTACAGGGAATTACAAAAAATACAACTGTCCGTAAACGGACACATCGTTCGCTCACGCAACCGTTATTAAGCTTCGGTATCGGGAATGCGAACAGTAAAACAAGTTCCCTTGCCCTGTTGCGAGGTTACCTGAATGGTTCCGTGCATGCGTTCAACAATGGTGTAGCAAATGCTCAGTCCCAAGCCCGTGCCCTGCGCAAAACTGTTCACCTTAAAGAAACGCTCGAATATATGTTTCTGATCATCTTCGGAGATGCCAATGCCCGTATCTTCCACAAAGAACGTAACAAACCCCGGTTCGTTGAGGTGGTACCCCACGGTGATGGAGCCTTCTTTGGTGAACTTCGACGCATTGTTAATGAGGTTGTTGAGTATCTGTTTGAGCCTTACCGGGTCGGCCAGTATTTGTTTCTCCTCATGCAAGGGTACATTTTTAAGCAACGACACCGCCGGTGGTATGTTGAACCGTTGTGACTGATAAACTTCATCGACCAGCAAGGAGAGGTTGCATTCCGCAATTTGAAAGTCCATGGCACCCGATTCAATGCGCGACATATCGAGAATGTCACTAATCAGCGAAAGCAACAGTTCACAGTTTTGGTTGATTGTATCGACAAACTGCGCCACCTCTTCTTCCGAGAACGAGTGAATTTCCTTCAGCAAGCCCGAGAAGCCCACAATGGAGTTGAGCGGTGTACGTATTTCGTGACTCATATTGGCGAGGAAAGCCGTTTTAAGTCGGTCGGACTGCATGGCTTTGTCGCGTGCGGCAATCAGTTCTGCCTCCACATCTTTGTGGCGTTGTATGCTTTGGCAAACACCTAGTATGGAAGAAGGGGAATGCGGAATAAGACCATTGAGCACCATCATGCGATACTCCCACCACTCGTATTGTCCCTTTTTATTCTTCTGTCTAAAAGCAATGCGGGAATTGTTCTTATCCCCTGCCAATAAAGCATCAAATTCTATCTTTATTCCAGGCAAATCATCCGGATGAATTTTCCTTCTTAATTCACTACGAGATAAACGACCCGATGTGGAGTTAAATCCCATTCGTTCAATAAAGCCTTTTGGAAAAGTGTACACTCCATCGGAAATATTAAATTGCCACGGATAAATGGAGCTTTCTTCCACCGCCAGGTTAAAGAAGCGCTTCTTCACCTCGTCGGCAGCAATGTTTCTGAATGAAAGGACATAGCCGTTCAACCTTGATTTGGAGTAAAGCGGAATCACCTCTCCCCAAACAGAAAAATAACCGTTTGTTTTCAGTTCCAGCATAAACGAACCTTCGGGAATGGAAACACTGGCGCCCGTTCGCTTCACCTCTTCCAATAACTTATATAATACTTCGTCGCCTTTGTGGTATATCTTCAGGAAACTTCCCGCCGGCAAGTTTTCGTATTGGTTTCGCTCACGGTCATGCTCCAGACTAATCATGGCCGCCGCTGCTTTGTTGACGAAATGAATCTTAAAATCGGCACCGTAAATGATGACTCCTTCGTGAATGGAATGAAAAACGTTATCGAACTCATTGCGCTGATCAATGATCTTGCTTTGCAACAACAACCTTGTTTGTGCATAATAACGACGCTTAAACTCGCGACGATTGGCACGGAAGAGGGCAATAATGGCTAAAACCAATATAACAACAAGGGCGCTGTAGAACAAAAGAAATAGAGGTTGATATTTTTCCCACAGAGGTTCGTTAATAATAATGCTTCCGCGAGGAACATCATCTTTATCCATATTAAAGAAGTCGAGCTGCTTGTAATCGAAAATAAGATTGGGTTTGCTGTTCTTCACTATTTTGTTTTCCGGCTTTTTGCCCTGCAACACATCTACAGCCATCAGTGCTGCCCTGCGAGCTTCTTCATAAGGATAAGGAGCCAGGGCGCACAATCCGCCCTGCAACAAAGACTCGTCGGAAACAGTAAAACAGGGGGCTTTGGAAACCTTGGCTATGGACGACATAAACAAGCCCCAGTAAGGCATAATCAAAATGCTTTGTCGTGCTTTGGGCGATATTCTTATTTCATAAAGAATATTAGTTGTCTGATCATCATTGATGTTGAAACGGCTCAGCTTATAGTCGGGATTGCTTTGTAAAAAGGCGTTCCACTGCACATCAAACTCCTTAAGCGATTTTTGTCCCAGGTAACTGGCATCGCTCACCAGTATCATCTGTTTTCGGGACGGGAACATTTCTTTGATGGTTTCAAGTAACCGGTGAAAGGGCTTGGGCGCCTCCAGACCGTATACGTTGGGGTAATTGGCTAAGACTTCCTGATTGGGATAAACCACATTGAAGAACATCACGGGTACTTTGCGCGGCAAAGAATCGCCACAGGTGAGCAAGTCATACAAAGCCTCATCGTTGGCCGTAATAATCAAATCGTAGTTCTGCTTATTTGCCCGCCGACAAATGCGCCGCATCACCTCCATCTCAGCTTGTCCCAACCAACTGCGCGAATCAAGAAACTCTGTTGTGATGTTCACTTTCACATCGCGTTCATCAAAGCCAGCCTTTAAGCCTTCGTTTAACTCACCTACCCAATTGTTGGAACGCGAATAAGATTGTATGAAAAGAACATCATAAGTTTTCTGCGCAAACGTAGCCATAGAGGAGCCAACTGTGATCAGTAAGATCATAGCTAGTCGGTATATCGTATTCATCGGAGTATCAATTATTATGTTTTGTTTATTGCACAAAGATAATTTATAATTTATATTAAAAACAGTTTGTTATCTAAAAAATAAAGGTGGATGAAATTAAAATCAGTATTCATTACAAACAGACACACCTATAGCCTCATCTTGTCAAGTGCAAGTTTACATATTATTAACTAATGGAGGAACGTCGGGCATGCATCAGCAAGAGTTGGGCAAAACATAACCAACTTTCTGAAAAACATAACCAGCTTTTTCAAAAAGATAACGAGCAATTTGAAAAGATAAACCGTCTTTTGGTCCGCGAGAAACCGTCTCTCGGCCGTAACACGGTTTCTCGCGGACCTTTTGCTACCGTGCAAACCGGCACGAGCCACCGTGTTATGGCAAAAGTGAACCGTCAAGACATAAAAAAAGGCAGGAGTTGAAACTCCTGCCTTTGCGCCTATAATAAATTGAACGTACTATAGGATTACATTGACAAAGATAATACATTATACAATCAAAGTCAAGCTTTTAAGAGAAAAACTTTGCCGCACGCAACGATTCTTTTGGAATATTGCACCGCCACTTATTCTTCGCGAAGCGCCACCGCCGGTTGTATTTTCATGGCCTGCCTGGCAGGAATCCAAATGCCGCCTACCATAGTTAGTGCCATTAACAGCAAAGTAGTGCCGGCCGTTATGAGGAATCTTGAAACAGTCATTACTTTTTCGTCCATTTCCTCCAAAAAGCCCATATAAACGATATTCAAAGAAAAGACAATGCCTACCGCTACCGCTATTAGCAATAAGAGAAAACCTTCGGACAGCAACCGATTAAATATCTGACGTTTGGTACTACCACAACTGAGGTGCAATGCTATTTCCGAGCGCCTTTGCTGGGTGCGGAACCAGAAAGTACCCAAAAGCCCCAAGAAAATATTAAATAACAAGAAAGCAACACCCCACATTTGGCTATACAATTCATTCATATCGTCCATCTGATGCGTCCTTCTCATCTCTTCCATCGGAAAGATTTTGCCAAGGAACATATTCCCCACGCGGAACTGAGTACCAGAAGCTGCTCGTAACCTTTCCACAAATCCATTTGCTTTTTCAGGGGTTACCCGAAAGCAAACCTCATCAAACCTGGCATTATTATCATCTTGTTGGGCAATATCCTTTTCTGAGAATAAGAGACCGATATAACTTGAACCCCATGAATATAGTGATGAGAAGTCATCATATCGCACAGGCTTAGTCACTGCTGCGACTTTATACCCTTGAGTTGTATCTCCATTAATATAGATAGTTTTATTCAGAAGCTCCTTTCCGGCAATGTTATGTTTCGATAGCAACAAATTATCACCAACAATTAATACACCCTCTTTCAGCAAAGAAGCTAGTTTCTGTGGTGATTCACCATTGATACCTTCAATTTTGAAAACCCTGAAGAAGTCTGGTGTCACCAAGCGGCGAAGACTTCCCGCATTAATCGTATCATATCTTATACCCGTTCCGCTATTCGATCCGTTATAAGGATATGAATTGATAGAAATACTAACAGCCTCAATACCGTCAAATCGTTTTAAACGATTCACGAGTTCAAGTAAGTCTTGACCTCCGGTTGTACTTTTCTTGTCTTTATCCTGATAATCAGGGTTATTAGGGGGCAACGTATTTACCTGAATCATGTATGTATTAGATATATCATGACCTTTGGGCTGAAAGAAAGTCCTCAAATCAACATAGCACATATCAATAACAAACCACAAAACCACGTATACAAGAAGCAACTCAATCCAAAGCCATGAGTTAGATCTTCTTTCATTCCATACTTGCGTAAAAAGTATTCTATTCATTATCTGTCGTTTTAATGGTTATTAAGAGCGTTTGTAATTGCAACCCGTGAGGCTCTCCACGCAGGAAAACCGGAACTGAGCAGGTTCATCAGCAAACAAAATAAGAAAGCATACACGAAGGTTGAAAAATGCATTAGCATAAAGAGATTCACAACCGGCGCCGAATTATTCATGGCTAACGTTGAAGTGGCCAGCAGCGAACTGCCAAAAGCCAGAACAAAGCCAAAGCACAACAACACTCCTATGAAACCCGCCACAAAGGTAAGTACCAGGTTCTCACAAAACACTTGCCACATAATGTCACCTCTGGAACAACCGAAAGAACGACGTATACCGATTTCTGTTATTCGTTGGTTTAAGCGGCTTTGAGTCATGGAACTCAGGTTAATGGCAGGAATAAGGAGTAACAAAACAAAGACCAACATTCTACGGTTATGAACCGATTTCATATCGGGTTCCATATTGGCCCATTTTCTGTAAGAAAAGACTTCTTGATTATCCGGCTGCCCGCGAAAAGAAATGGCTGCTTCTTTTAAGCCATCACCGTACTCCTTTACTTTCGCATCAAACTCTGCACGTATTTTGCTGAAGTCGTCTTTGCTATTTGCCAATATGGCCACGCGCATCAACCCCATCAAATCTGCATTCCAGGTCATGTTTTGTATGTCTGTAGAGAAATAAGGAATCCACACTTGTGCATAGGCTTCACTTGCCAACGTACTAACATCTTTAACCACGCCGACGATTTTATAAGAAGAATAGTCTAACTCCAGCTGATGCCCTACTACTTTGTCAGTTCCATATAGAGCCTTGGCCACACTTTCAGAGATAACCGCTACTTTCAGTCCGGCTTCCGAACTGGCCTCGTCAAACGGTTTACCATCTACAAAGGACAGATTAAAGACTTTCCAGAACTGTTCATCTGTTTGTTTCACATCAACACTGAAAGGCGCACCCTTGGGTATGGCAGCTTCCATGGAAGAATACATACTGTAAACCGTCACTGCCTCGGCTGTGGTCAATGAGCGCCCGCATGTGCGGGCCGTTTTTAAGCTCAACGGACTATTGCTTGAGTTTTCTATGGAACCGTTTTTCTCGTAAACAGTCATCCATTTCACATAAAGCATCCTGTCACGGTTTGACTCGGGCGCATAAGGTTCTGTTTTGACCTGTTGCATCATCACAATAACCATGATTAAACAGATGGCCAGCGCCGTGCCCAGTACAGAGATGGCCGATAATACCGGTTGTGCCCGCAACTGGTAAATGGCTTGTTGAATATATTGTTTTATCATACTGATTCTTTTTTAAAAGATTGAGTTACTGAACCTGACGGCCGTCGAAGAATCTCACCGTGCGACTTGTTTGCCGGGCTTGTTCTTCATTGTGGGTAACCATGACAATGGTTTTGCCGTCTTCTTTATTCAACTGATGAAGCAACTGCATCACCTCATGTCCCATCTTAGAGTCAAGGTTTCCGGTAGGTTCATCGGCCAGAATTATTTCGGGACTGCCTACAATGGCGCGGGCTATGGCCACACGTTGACACTGTCCGCCCGATAGCTGTGTGGGGAAGTGCCGCATGCGGTGGCTCAATCCCACTTTCTCGAGTACCTCTTGTGCCCGTTTTCTTCTGTCCGCAGCCGACATGTGTCGGTACAACAGCGGCAGTTCAACGTTATCAATCACGCTGAGTGAATTAATGAGGTGGAACGACTGGAACACAAATCCCAGGTTTTTATTGCGGAAACTTGCCAAAGCCTTATCACCCATGCCTTCGGTGCGAATGCCGTTAATCTCTATCTGACCGTTTGAAGGTACATCGAGCAAACCCATAATGTTAAGAAGGGTCGATTTACCGCAACCCGAAGGTCCCATGATGGAAAGGAATTCTCCTTGTTCTACGGTAAGGTTCACGTTTTCAAGTGCTATCGTTTCTATTTCGTCAGTACGATAGATTTTAGAGAGGGAAGTTAGATTAATCATAATTTCTGTATTTATTCTTGTTTCTATTCATCATTTTACTTTTAAGCGGTTCTTGTTCTTATAAGGACTCATATCAGACACCACCACTTTGTCGCCGGGTTGCAGTCCGCTACGCACTTCTACATACTCAAAGTTCGATTCGCCCAGCTGCACTCTCCGCTTCGTTAGTTCGTCCGAGGAGCTGTGAACAAACAGGTCGTATTCACCTTCGCCCTGATAGTAGGAGCCATTGGCTATGCGCAATACGTTCTCTTTCACTGCGTTCATGACGTATACATCGCCTTTCAGTCCCGAACGTAAACGGCTGTTCTTATCGTCTTTCAGTTGCACGATGAATGAAATTACTCCGTTCTTTGAAAGAGGGGTAACACTCGACACAGTTCCGTCCAAACGGGTACTTCCAATCTTTACGATGGCCCGGCCGCCGGCTGCTACTCTGTCGCCATAGGTATCGGCAATTTCGCATTGAACTTTAAAATGGCTGAGGTCCGACAAGATAGCCACCTGACTTCCTTGCGAGATTTGTGCTCCTACCTGATCGTTGATATAGGTTAGCGTGGCCCTGCGGGGCGAACGGATTTGAGCATCGTCAAGGGTGCGTTTGGTTTCGGCTAGTGATTTGCGGAATATATTGAAGTCTAGTTCTTGTACTTTGTATTCGGCGGCGGCAACTTGTTTCTCGTTGGCGTACTTCTGTTTCAGTTGTTCGTATTCCAGTTGACCTGTGTTGTAGCTCAACTCGGCCTGCTTAACCTTATCGGTTGTTCCTGCTCCCAGACTGTCGAGGTAGCGTTCGTTACGCAGTTCTACTTTCATCCGGTTAAGTTTCATGGCAGATATTTTAATTTGCATAGCCATCTCATTCAGCTTTGTCTGGCTATTTACCTTCAACTGTTCCAGTTTGTAACGACGCATTTGCTCTTCGTCGAGCAGCTTTTTGTAATCCGTTTCCGCGCTCTGCAAATCGAGTTTCAGAATAGGTGTGCCCACATCTACCGAGTCACCGCCTTTCTTGTAAACTTCCAATATACGGCTGTTGATGGGGGAATTGATGATTTCTTCGAAAGCAGGTACTATCTTTCCCGATGCGCTAACGCTTACTTCAATCGTACCTTTGTCGACTTCAGACACAACCAGGTCTTTCCGTTTCACTCCCGTACGTGTTAAACTAATCAGCGTGATGACTCCTGCCACACATAGAATGCCGATAACTGAAAACCGAATGATCTTCTTGTTACGCAACTTATTCTTTTCTTCTTTTGGTATTTCTCTATCCATTGCCTTGAGCTTATTATGATTCGGATATACTATTATCAACTGCCGTGCCAAATACATAAAGCACTGATAATCAATGGATATAAAAAAAGAAAGGTGTCCGTTAGCGGACACCTTGTACGTTTACACCCCGAAAAGCGGGCGTTAACGAAGTCTTAACCGATCACCCACCTCGGGTACATATTCGGCATCTTTACGGTTCATCTTATAGAGGTTCTTCAGGCGGATGCCGTAAGTCTGCGAAATGCTGTGCATGGAGTCACCGTCTTTCACCACGTGAACGATGTAATTCTTCGAAGCTTTCTTTTTCTTGGCGTGCAGGTAGATAACATCACCGTCGGCCAGCGTGTAATCTTTGTGCAGGTCGTTATACTTTATCAGTTTGCGGGCGCTAATATCGAACTCTTTGCCAATAGATTCGAAGGTATCTCCTCTGCGTGCCACCACATAGGCAAGGTCATTTGCCAAATACACCTGATGCGGATTGATGACTCTGTTTTCAACGCGAGGCACATAGGCGCCTCCACGCTGACGGGCACGGTCATACTTATATAGTTCGTAATCTTCAATAATTGTAATCAGACGATTGGCGTACGAAGGGTCAGTTGCATAACCGGCCTTCTTCAATCCGCGTGCCCAGCCTTTGTAATCTGTTATATCAAGATCAAAAAGGAAAGCATATCGTGCACCTCGTTTCAAAAAGAGCGAGTGGTCTTCATAAGACTCTACCGGATTACCGTATGCACGGAAGCACTCCTGACGGGCATCGTCGTCATGACGCACGGAAGGACCGTTCCATCTGCCGCCACACTTTATACCAAAATGGTTGTTGCTTTTACGGGCAAGTTCACTGTAACCGGCCCCGCTTTCAAGAAGTCCTTGTGCCAATGTGATGCTTGCAGGTATCTTGTGAACACGCATTTGCTCTACAGCCAGCGGACTATACCTTTCGATATATTCCTGATAGCGTTGGTTTCTTCTTTGTGCTTGTGCGCTAAATGCAAAAGCAGAAAGCACGACTAGTAAGATGATACGGATAGATTGTTTTCTATTCATTGGAATGCATATAGGTTATGAGTTCACAAAAATCATAAAAAATATCGGAATTAACAATCTCTTTGCTAACTTTGTGACCCTTATAAAAACATAGATTATGAAAGAACTTACTATTACAGCCGTTCTCAATGTATATAAATTCGAAGAATTAACCGAGGCCGACCGCACCCTGCTTCAAGCTGCCATGGATGCTACTAAGCGCAGTTACGCGCCTTACTCCAAATTCAGTGTGGGAGCCGCCGCTCGTTTAAATAATGATGTAATAGTAACGGGAACCAATCAGGAGAACGCCGCTTATCCGTCAGGTTTATGTGCCGAACGAACAACCTTGTTCTACGCAAACTCGCAATATCCTGATCAGGCAGTTGCAACACTTGCAGTTGCCGCACGCACGGAAAGAGATTTTCTTGACGCGCCCATTCCTCCTTGCGGTGCATGCCGACAGGTGATATTAGAAACAGAAAAACGTTTCAATCAGCCGATGCGGATTCTTCTTTATGGTAAAGAAGAAGTTTACGAGGTGAAGAGCATTCGTGATTTACTTCCGCTGTCTTTCGACGGATCTGAAATGGAATAAAAATAGATTCTTTATGAAAGCTGAAACAGAGCAGGTGCACTGGTTGGTCTTCTTTAACGACCAGCTGTTACTTGAAAAGAAAGATAATAAATGTGTTCTCCCTTTGGGGGTCCAACCTCCGGTAAAGCCATTGGCAGATACAACCATACACAGTATTACCACACCCATGGGACAAGTGTGCAAAGCCTTTTCTATTGATGAGGCTGTGCATGAAAATGAAAAGTTTTTTATGACCGGACTTCGTGCATCGTATGATTGTCTGCCTTATTCTCAATACCAAATAGCGGGCAAAGCACACGAAATTTTGCATTGGGATAAGAATAGTAATTTCTGTCCGGCTTGCGGTACTCCCACGGAAAAGAGGGAACCTATTATGAAGAAATGCCCGAATTGTGGCAACGAATTATATCCTGCTATCTCAACGGCCATACTTGCTTTGATTCAAAAGGAAGATTCGCTGTTATTGGTACATGCACGTAACTTCCGTGGCCCCTTCCACAGTCTCGTTGCAGGCTTCCTTGAAACAGGTGAAACGCTCGAAGAGTGTGTTGCCAGAGAAGTGATGGAGGAAACCGGATTGAAAATAAAAAACATAAAGTATTTCGGTAATCAACCCTGGCCCTATCCCAGCGGACTAATGGTAGGATTTATTGCCGACTACGAAAGTGGAGAGATTAAACTACAGGAGGAAGAGTTGAGCGAGGGGCGTTTCTATACGAAAGATCATTTGCCGGAATTACCCCGGCGACTTAGTCTCGCTCGGAAAATGATTGATTGGTGGATTGAGAAACAGAAATAAATAAAAAAACCTCCGGTGTCCAAAAGGATTCCGGAGGTTTTTTATTTAAAGAAGCAATATCGTTATACGCCCAAGGACTTAAGTACTGCTTGTATCTTTTCGTCGGCAGCAGCATCGGCTCCCGCATAACAGTTACGACATCCCATTTCTCCTTGCACTTCTACATAAAACTTAATCTTAGGTTCGGTTCCCGAAGGACGAACAGATACCTTACTTCCATCTTCAGTAAAGTATTGCAGAACGTTCGAAGTATCGGGCATCACCAAATCAGTTACATGACCTGCAGCATCAGTCTGCTTCAAAGTTTGGAAGTCTTTCCATAACACAATCTTTGAACCGGCCATTTCTTTAGGAGGGTTGTTACGGAAGTTGGTCATCATCTGCTTGATTTCTTCGGCTCCGCTCTTTCCTTTTTTCACTACGCTGATACCCTTCTCCTTAGAGAATCCGTATTCCACATAGATGTCCTGAAGCAATTGATACAATGTTTTGCCATTGTCTTTTGCCCAAGCAGCAATTTCGGCAATTAAGCAACAAGCTGAAACAGCATCTTTATCACGTACAAAGTCTTCGGCAAGGAAACCATAGCTCTCTTCACCACCACCAATGTACTTCTTCTTACCTTCGTTCAAACGAATCTCGCGGGCAATCCATTTGAAGCCGGTGTAACAGTCAAGCATTTCAATGTTATTCTTGTCGGCTATCTTCTTGATTAACTCCGTAGTAACAATGGTCTTCACGCAAAATTCGTTTCCGGTGATCTTGCCTAAAGCTCTGTATTGAGTAAGAATGTAATAAAGGTACATCATACAGGTCTGGTTACCATTTATAAGTACCCACTCTCCTTTATCATTTTTGCAAGAAATACCTACACGATCGGCATCGGGGTCACTAGCCATTACTAAGTCGGCATCCATTTCCTTGGCTTTAGCAATTGCCATGGAAAGAGCAGCTGGCTCTTCGGGGTTAGGTGATTTTACGGTTGGAAAATCTCCACTGATAACGTTCTGTTCAGGTACATCAATTACATTGGTGAATCCCCAAGATTTCAAAGCTCTGGGAATAAGTGTTATACCCGTACCATGAATAGGCGTGTACACAATCTTCATATCATGATGACGCTTGATTACGTCGGGAGCAATAGACACTGTTTTAACCATATCAAGGAATGCACTGTCTATGTTCTCACCAATTATCTCAATCAGATCGGGATTTCCTTCAAATTTAATTTCAGCTGCAGAAGAGATTCTCTCCACTTCTTCAATAATGCCTGTATCATGAGGAGCCAACACTTGCGCTCCATCATCCCAATAAGCTTTATATCCGTTGTACTCTTTAGGGTTGTGAGAAGCTGTAATCACAATGCCGCTCTGACATCCCAGATGACGAATGGCAAATGAGATCTCGGGTGTTGGACGAAGGGCTTCGAACAAATAAACCTTGATGCCATTGGCCGAGAATATATTCGCAGAGATTTCGGCAAACTTGCGACTGTTGTTACGGCAATCGTGCCCCACAACAACTGAAATCTGCTTTAGTTCTTTGAAGTTTTTATTCAGGTAATTTGATAGTCCTTGAGTCGCACCACCTACTGTATAGATGTTCATACGGTTGCTTCCCGAGCCCATGATGCCGCGTAAGCCTCCCGTACCAAATTCCAAATCTTTATAGAACGATTCAATCAGCTCTGTTTTATCTTCGTTCTCAAGCATTTTTTTTACTTCAGCCTGAGTCTCTGCATCATAAGCCGGTGAGAGCCATTTCTCCGCTTTCTCCGTTACTTGTTTTATTAGTTCCTGATTTTCCATAAGGTAATCTTTTATAAATTAGGTTGTAATCTTCGTCTTAATAACTGTACAAATGTAAAAGAATAAGTTTACATATCCTATTTATTCTGTCACTTTGTAGCGGTCGCCGGTTTGTTTCACGTACTCTTCAAGAAACTCTTTGGGGTACCCTGAGCGTATCACTGTTGCCGGCTGTCCGTATTCGTTTCGTTCAAACTTACCATTTTTTACACGCTTTACAACTCCGTCGTTGTATTTCACTACCAGAAATTCGCCTAAACGTTTCCAACTATCAAATGCGCCTTGTGCCATGGCAGAGGTGTAATTAGCAAGGAAAGCTTTTGCCTGCGCAGGATCTTTTTCGTATAGTTTGGCAGCAGTTGCCTCAATGGCTTCTTGGCTTTGAGCATACGTATCTTCCAGATTTCTCTGTACGGCACGCACATCTTCAATCATCAAACTATATCGCGGATATACCATATTAGATACCCAATTAAAAATCCAGAATGCAGAATTCCAGGAGAACGTTGCATAATCGGCACCGTTTGCCGCGTAACAATCAGGGACTTTATCCGTACAGCAGTAAACTGGCGTGAAGACAGTCATATTAGCATCGTCTGTCCCAAACCAAAGAACTCCTCCAATAGCATCAGGTTTATTAGCACGCATTTGTGATACAAAAACCCATCCGGTTTGTTGGGTAGAGATAGGACGTTCGTTAAAATACTCCTGATCGTTAACCTTAAAAGTCAACGGAGAAAGGCGATAAGGCGTATGGTAAGGACCGGCGCCAAAATCTTTCGTAATATCTAAAGCAGTGCCTTCATAATGATCGCGCATAGCATTCTGTACATCTCTTACCGAGATTTTACGATTTGCTTTCACAAATAGAGGCATAGGCTCATTGGTTTTACCCTGAATGTAAGGCAAATAGTTAGCCCCTTGATCCGTGAACATATTAAAGTAACTCCAGACACGTGCCTCGCAAAAACGGCGGGCTCCAAAATCAAGTGGCGCATAAGCATTGGCAAAGCTAAAGTCTTTGTTTATACCATTGAAATATCCTTTTTCACGGGCAAAAGAGATCACATCCGGTGCATACATGCAATTGTTTTTATCTTCCATGTCAAATGTATGGATACGGGACTGATTGGCATGAGCCGAAATACAATCATCGGGAACACGCACAGCTACCCAAACTGCACCGCGTATGCCGGGGCCTTTGCCTATCATTTCCATAATCCAGATTTCATTCGGATCGGCAATAGTAAAAGACTCCCCACTACTGTAATAGCCATATTGCTGCACCAGTTCGGTCATCACCTTAATGGCTTCACGAGCAGTTCTTGAACGTTGAAGACCTAAGTAAATCAAACTGCCATAATCAATAACTGCTGTGGTATCAACCAACTCCGGTCGTCCGCCAAATGTAGTTTCTGCTATAGTAACCTGATACTCGTTAATATTGCCAATTACATTATACGTTTGACGGGCTTGCTCTATCTGACCAAGATATTTGTGTGTGTCCCACTCATACACATCAACCATTGTTCCTTTTTTGTGCGTTCCTGCAGGAAAATGATATAACTCACCAAACAAACCGTATGAGTCAGCAGAATAAGAAACAATCGTTGATCCATCTGCCGACGCGTTTTTACCTACAATTAAATTAGTACACGCGTCTGTTCCTACAAAGGGAACTAACAACATCATCAAACTCAAAAATAAAAATCTACGTAACATTCCATCGTTTGCTTTACGTAAATTCCCTCCTGGCACATTCAAAAGTGTCTTCATCATTCATTTACTTTAATTAAAATATTCTCTCTTATTAATATATATCTTTCAATACCGTTACATTTCCGCAATGGTCCGTCACTGTTAGTTCAACAATGTGTTTACCCGTTTTGCTTACTCTGGTCGGATCTATTTTGCAAATTAAGCGATTAGTCATCATTTCCCATTGGAAAAGTGCATATTTTCCATCAATTGTTCCGCGGTAAGAACGGATTCCCGTCTGCCCGTCTTTTACCCGATAAAGTATTTTTCCGGCCCTTGCCCACGTATTCTTACTCAATGGAGTAACAACCGGGGGAACAGTATCGACTGCTACGACATAAGTTCCCAGCGAAAGGATTTTGGCCTTTACAAATCCATTTTCATAACGTCCGCCAACACTCGATAAACGGTTCCCCGTTTTTCGGGCTATATAGTATTTGGTTGTATCCTGAACAACTCTCCGGCGCACACCGATCGACAACTCGCAACTGGCATGTAACGGAACCCCTTCATCATTCAGCTGATAAATGTACGAAACAGCATTGGAATCCGGATAAACTTTAAATTGTACAGGCAAATTAGTATAAAGCACACCCTTTGGAACGATTAATGTCATACCGGGTTCCTGCAAATAATTGACCTGATCCCATTTAAAAAGATATTTTTCCTTGTGTTCCAAAGGGGGAACAGGTTGTTTCTTCCCACTTATTACAAACCGATATCGAGCCGTATTCCCATAATAATCTTTCAGTTCATACAGGAAATGATAATCTCGTTCCTCATTAATAGTAACTAATCCCCTCTCAGCATTATGGGCACGCAACATACGCAATGTATTACCCGGATCGATAAATGATTTCATGAAATGCCCGTGAGTCCACGAGTTGATCATTCGATTTTCATCGGGTGAATAGCGATCGACCACACTATTATACACCTCAGCACCATCAACATACAGTGTAACAGAGTATACCCCGTATCGGTTTGAAGTTCCCGTCATATAATCATAAGCCTTTATGCCGGTACCAATCACTCCCCACGCTTCTGTAGGCCTTACGGTATTTAATGCAATGATTTTATTTTGCAGGCTTCCCTGAACAACTCCTTTTCCCGGCTGGGGAAAAATCATAATTGCTTCAGCTCGGGGAGCACGATTGTCCTTTATATATTTACTAAAAAATGGCAAGGGATCCAGTCGATCACCGGTAGCGTCTTCTATCAGGTCCAAGTGAAGATGCGGTCCCATAGAATAGCCCGTATTTCCGCTCCATGCAATTTGCTGACCGGCATGCACGGGATATTGTGTTGCTGAAGGGATCAAATCAACTTCCCATGACTCCTTTTCGTATTGATACGTTTCAATTGCATCGGCCATTGGCTTAACGAACCCGGACAAATGGCGATATATGGCAGTATATCCGTTACTGTAACGAACATGTAGCATATATCCCGAACCATGTGTTACCATAATTCGGGATATGTATCCGTCAGCAATTGCCAATACTCTCTTGCCAATTGTGTTTTGGGTTTTAAAATCAAGACCTCCGTGGAAATGATTCGGACGCAATTCGCCGAAGTTCCCGCTGAGCGTCAAAGGAATATCAAGCGGAGGGGTAAAAGTTGTAGTATGATTGGTCTGAGCGTATACTTTAATACTACCTAGCAGTAATAAAGTTACTATATATTTTTTCATCTATATGCAGTTTTAATCGGGAATGCAAACTTAGCGTTTTTTTTCCTAAAAACATTGGCATCCTTTTGCAAACTAGTCACAGAGCATATACATACAAGAATAATTAACACACATTTTATTCATTTACGCCCTTGAACTTACTTACTCGAAACGTCCCCCTCGGAATATTCGGCAAGTTCACGTTCCGGCTCAAGCATGCCATATTGTTCATCATGCTGGCTGATATCAAGACCTATTCTTTCACTGTTAGCAGAAACCCGCATGGGTATCATTTTGTTAGTTAGCCAATACAACGCGTAAGTCACTACAAAAGTATAAACACAAACAATAATTACGGCCAGGATATGAATGAAAAATACATCCCAATGACCGTCTATCAATCCGTGCACAAAAACACCTGTTAATACAGTACCTAAGATGCCTCCTACTCCATGCGTAGGAAAAACATCCAAAGCATCATCTACTGAAGTGTGATTTTTCCAGTAAACCGCCACGTTACAAACAATTGTTGTTACCAGAGCTATAAAAATACTTTCACCCACTGTAACAAAGCCGGCAGACGGGGTTATAGCAACCAATCCCACAACAGCTCCGATAGCCGCACCCATAGCAGACGGTTTACGTCCACGTAAACAATCAAAAACAACCCATGCCATCATAGCTGTTGCCGACGCAGTATTTGTATTTAAGAAGGCTTTTACCGCAACTCCGTTAGCAGCCAACGATGAGCCCGCGTTAAAGCCAAACCAACCCAGCCACAACATAGCAGCACCTAATATAACAAAAGGTATATTGGCAGGTACATGTGTTGAATTTTGTTCTGTTCTTTTGCCTAAAAATATAGCGCCGGCAAGCGCTGCCACACCCGATGAAGCATGAACCACAATACCACCGGCAAAGTCAACAACCCCCATCTGACGAAGGAAGCCGTCTGGATGCCAGGTCCAATGAGCCAATGGGCAATATACAAAAATACAGAAAAGCATCATGAATACGAGATAGCCTGAGAACCTCACGCGCTCTGCAAAAGAGCCCGTTATCAAAGAAGGAGTTATGATGGCAAACTTCATCTGAAACAAAGCAAAAAGAGCCAATGGTATTGTTGGAGCAAGCAAAGGATCGGTTTTGGCTCCTACACCATCAAACATGAAAAACATTGCCGGATTACCCACAAAACTGCCGATATCATCGCCGAAAGCCAAACTGAAACCAAAAACAACCCATATAATACTAATAACACCCATTGCTATAAAACTTTGCAATATGGTTGATATTACGTTTTTTTGGCGTACCATTCCTCCATAAAACAGAGATAATCCCGGAGTCATCATCAGCACAAAAATAGTTGCGGTTATCATCCAGGCAACATCCGCGTTATTTACATTTGAATCAACAGTCCACAATTCGGGTTGCTCAGGAGCAAAAAGGCCCATTACACTAATGACTACTAGTATAGCCATCAAAATAATCCATCTTTTCTTCATTTACAAACAGCTTTTATTGGTTAATATATAATTATCATATAGAAATAACAAAACCTATAATACAATCATTTAATAAAATAAAATGCAAATATAGATAACTTTTAGATATAAATAAAACAAATTCAAAGCCATATTGACACAAGTAGCAATAAAAAGACAGAAAAATACATAATATCAGAATAAAGCAGCTTCAACTTACATTTCATTACTTATTAAAAAACAAAAAAAGAAATTAGAAACTTTCACTACGTATGCTGTAAAACAATACAATTCAGAGAATAACGAATGAGGAATATTACTACATTGCGAAATAATTAACCCCCAAAAACGGACATTATGATAATTGGAATTCCCAAAGAAATTAAAAACAATGAAAACCGGGTGGGAATGACGCCAGCCGGAGTTTTTGAGTTATGTAAAAGAGGGCACAAAGTATTTGTGCAACATACCGCAGGTATGGGTAGCGGATTCAGTGATAATGAATACCTCACAGCAGGTGCAGTAATATTACCTACAATTGAGGAGGTCTATGCAACAGCTGAGATGATCATTAAAGTTAAAGAGCCTATAAAACCTGAGTATGAACTGATCAAAGAAGGTCAACTGCTTTTTACTTACTTCCATTTTGCATCGGATGAAGAATTGACTCATGCCATGATTAAAAGTGGAGCTGTTTGTTTGGCGTACGAAACGGTGAGAAAAGAGGATGGCTCACTCCCACTACTTATTCCCATGAGTGAAGTTGCCGGAAGAATGGCCGTACAAGAAGGAGCACGTTTCTTAGAAAAGCCTCAAGGTGGTAAAGGTATTCTTTTAGGTGGAGTACCTGGAGTAAAACCTGCTAAAGTTCTTATTTTGGGAGGAGGAGTAGTGGGCACTCATTCGGCACTTCTTGCTGCGGGTGCAGGTGCAGATGTTACCATTGCAGACATTTCTCTTCCACGTTTACGTTACTTAAGTGAGATACTTCCCAAAAACGTAAAAACGCTCTATTCTTCTGAGCACAACATTAAAGAGGAATTGCCATCAACCAACCTTATCATTGGCTCCGTACTCATACCCGGTGACAAAGCTCCGCATCTCATCACCAAAGAGATGTTAAAGATGATGCAACCCGGAACTGTTATGGTAGATGTTGCAATTGATCAAGGCGGATGTTTTGAAACATCACATGCCACCAGCCACAGTGAACCCGTATACACGGTTGACGGAGTTGTACACTATGCAGTAGCGAATATTCCCGGAGCTGTACCTTATACATCCACACTTGCTCTGACAAATGCAACTCTGCCGTATGCTCTATTTTTAGCAGACAAAGGATGGCAACGGGCATGCAAAGAAAGTTCTGCATTATTTGCTGGGCTTAATGTCGTGGGTGGAAAAGTCACATTCAAGGCAGTGGCAGATGTCTATGGATTAAAATACGAACCGATTACTCTATAATTCTGATTTTAATAAATACGTAAAAGGCTGTCTCAAAAGAATTCTTCTCGAGGCAGCCTTTTTATCTATATCTATTATTATATAGAATAACGCGATGACATTCACCAATTATTTTCTTTCTGACATGCTGCTTTAAAGTCTTCAACTAGCTCTGACATGACCTCCGCAACAGATTTTTTTTGATCAATCAAAGCCGTAACCTGGCCAATTTCTAACTCACCTTCATCCAGATCTCCTTCGAAGATTCCTTTTTTAGCGCGTCCCTTTCCAAGCAAATCACGCATCTCCTCCACTGAAGCACCTTTATTTTCAGCATCTTCCACCAAGTCACGAAATGCATTTTTGGCAAGCCGCGTAGGCGCCAGTTTCTTTAGCAACAATTTAGTGTCACCCTCTTTCAGGGTCAGGCAATAGTCTTTGAAGTCATTGTGTGCCGAGCTCTCTTCGGTCAACGCAAAGCGGCTACCTATCTGAACCCCGTCGGCACCTAGAACAGAGGCCGCAAGAATCGCTTCGCCTGTTCCTATTCCGCCGGCAGCAATCAGAGGAAGTGAAATAGCCTTACGAACAGCCGGAATTAGACACAAGGTAGTCGTTTCTTCTCTTCCATTATGTCCACCCGCTTCAAAGCCTTCGGCCACAACAGCATCAACACCGGCTTCCTGGCATTTCACAGCAAACTTAGCAGACGAAACAACATGCACTACCGTGATTCCTTTTTCCTTCAACCAACTCGTCCAGGTTTTAGGGTTTCCGGCTGATGTAAAAACAATCTTAACACCTTCTTCCACAATGATATTCATGATCTCTTCAATCTGCGGATACATCAGCGGCACGTTTACTCCAAAAGGCTTAGTTGTGGCCAGTTTGCATTTTTGAATATGGTCGCGCAAAACATCCGGATGCATAGACCCGGCACCAAGTAAACCAAGACCACCCGCATTACTAACAGCAGAAGCAAGTCTCCAACCGCTGCACCAAACCATTCCACCTTGTATAATTGGATATTGAATTCCCAAAAGAGAAGTTATTCTATTCATATTACTTTATTTTTAAATATATGCAAATGTAAAGCTCACATATAAAACGACCAAATAAAAAAGCCAAATAGAGCGTCTATGAAGCCAAAAACCTTTTTACTTGATTTTTTGGCGTAGTATAGGTTCATCTATCAAAACCGAAGTAGAATCGCCATAGCTAGCTAACACCTCTAGTGTACGTGCCTTACGTTTATTTCCTTTAATATTCCAGAAGTCTTTTGTGAAAGGCGTCATAAAATCATATCCGGTGGGACCTGCAGCTGACTTCCACGCTCCGACAGCCTTATTGTTAGCCCGTTCTGCCAAGGGATTGTACCTCAAACCCGTAGCTTCTATCTCTTCCAGCGATTTCCTGTAACCACCCTCAAACGGATGTTTGGCCCAATTTGTGGGAATAGACAAGGCATAAAGAGTCTCAAAAGGATTTGATTTATAGGTGTCTGCCTTTACGTCAATTTTCTTTTTATAAATGGGATCATAGTTATATTTTGTTCTCGCCGTATAAGGCATTAGCGTCAAAACCAACTTTTCTTTCTCGGGATACACCTTTGGAAGAGATTCGTCGTACTTTGTAGCAGAAGATTCACGAATGATCAAAGGACTTCCCAGAGCTTGCTGCACCTGTTTTATGGCTTCCTGATTTAATTTTATCTCACCGTCACCCTCTAACAATCTTTTCAGATTGATAGAGTCCTTCCCTGTCCATTGTGCATGAGACAACAGCGACAAGGAAGTGACAAAAACAAATAAAGCTATACGTTTTGTCATTCAACATCTATTTTTAAAAGATTACCACCAACGATATCCGCTACCACAAAGCGGGTCATTATAGCACGGGGTTATGGTCCATTGAGTTTGAGGATATTGAGAGTTTTCCCACCAGAATCGATATCTTTTAGCAGCATCGTGTACTTCCTCATTTGAAAGAAAGTAAATTCCCTCATAATTAGTTGCGTCAGCGTAAACCATCTTGCAACCCAAAGAAGCATATTGCCCTAAGCGTATACTTTCTACAATCCACAACATGCACTCTCCCAACCGAACCTTGGTTCCAAAATAAGTGCATACCGGTGGTAACGGGAATGAAGGAATAATAGTCAGATCATCGGCATAGGTCAATAGTTTGGGAATATCTTCTCTTGTAAATTTAGGAACCTCAATATATCCGTCGGGCCCTTTAGTTTTATAACTACCATCTTTTAACTGCTTCACGAAAAGATCCACATCAGGATCATTGTAATCGATCACCTCATCGGTACATCCGCAAAAGCCCAACAGTAAAAGCGTCATCGTTATTATGAATACAATGTTTTTCATACCATTTAATTTAGGGATTACCGAATCAATATGTCATTCTTACTCCGCAAAGAAGGTTCAAATTGGTAGACTTTCTGGAACGAGCAGTTTCCCATTGCCTATCCGCATCGAAGTGGCGAACCAGAGTGGGTTCGGCAAACACAGCAAACTTATCATTCAGTTTGTAATTCACTCCTAAACCAGCTGTCATAGCCAACTGTATCGGTTCACTGCCAAACCCGTTGCGAGGTGCTCCCCCGATACATTTGTCGGCAATTCCGCCTATCGAAGCATAAACATCCAACTTGTCATTGGTAGCAATTAACAAATTCGCTTTAACCGGAACACCTATGTAATGCAAGTTCCCTTCATTAACGCTCTGTTCGCACGAGTAATTAATACCAGCCTCCACAGAAAAGCGCTTACTGAGTTTTTTCTCAAGCGTAACGCTTGCCCCTATAGGCGCGCGTAATCCTTTCGCTGAAATAGGAGCTATACTTGCCCCTATCTTCAATGCTGTGGTTGCTTTTTTCATACTTTCGGAAGAATTGTCGTTTGAATTATTCACGCTTTGAGCCTCTGTTCTATCAGAGACTGCCTGTTCGCTAACCATTGCTGTTTGTTGCTGGCGTTTGTTTCTGTTGCGGCTGGTATAAGAAGAGGAAGAAGAAAACGAAAAAGACATGGATACTGTTACAGAAACAGAATCGGATGCATTTTCAGAAAGATTAGTTGAAGAAGAAGGTAGCACGTCTGAGCCCGATGATTTACTCAAAACAGTAGCCGGATGAATGGAAGGAAAGTTTTCTTTTACAGCATCATCCTCCAAAGTAGCATTGGCACCGGCAGTACGCTCAGCCTGAACAAATGCGTTGGCTATTTCTTCTTTGGGAGAGAAATACCAAAATGCCGCAGAGGCAGCCATAAGTACAAGCAATACCGAAGCTGCAGCACTGAAACGATAAATCATCAGTTTGCGATGACGAACAGCAACAGGCAAATCTTTTTCAAGCTTCTCCCAGCATGTTTCCCTGACAGGAAGCTCTGCTTCTGTCAATCGCGAACGAAACAAGTCCGTTAATTCATCATTTTCTTTCTTCATGATTCAAATATTCTTTAATTTTTTTTGCGAGCAAACTTTTAGCGCGATGCAATTGGGAAGTCGAAGAATGCTCTTTTATACGAAGCAAATCTGCAATTTCCTTGTGCGATTTATCTTCAAAAACATATAAGTTGAACACGGTACGGCACCCATCGGGTAACTCGGCAACAAACGCCAGTAATTGCTCTTCTGAAATCCGGTTCGCGTTCTCCCTGTCTTGAAGTTCATCGGGAATATCAGGAATCTGTTCCTCTCTCACCATTGTCTGACTAATCTTTTTTTGCTTTCTCAGATAATCGAGTGATTGAGTGACCATAATTCTGGTAATCCATGTACTAAGCGATGCTTCACCCCGGAAATTAAACCCGGTAAATATTTTAATGAAAGCATCGTGTAGTACATCATGCGCTGCATCCATATCGCCAGTATAACGGTAGCACACCGCCAGCATCTTGTTGGAATAGAGGGTGTAAAGTTTCTTGCGGGCTACATTGTCACCTGCCTTACAGCCTTTAATTAATTCAATTTCGTTTTCCAACTTAAATGCCTTTTTGCCTAACGTTATGTTTGCGCCGTTTGCAAGTTAGACGCAGTAAACGAAAGAATGCTGCAAACAAAAATATTAAAGAATATTAAAATCAACAAGCCTTGAAACTCATATCAAGACCTTTCACCGAGTGGGTCAACGCCCCAACCGATATATAATCCACCCCGCACAATGCGTAGTCGCGCAGTGTATCAAAAGTAATGCCTCCCGAAGACTCCGTTTCATACTTACCAGCAATCAACTCTACCGCTTTGCGTGTGTTTTCGGGCGTGAAATTATCAAGCATGATTCGGTCAACTCCACCAATGGCAAGCACTTGATTTAATTCATCAAAGTTACGGACTTCAATTTCAATCTTCAGGTCTTTTCCTTTTTCCTTGCAGTAGTTTTGTGCTCGCTGAATGGCTTTATCAATACCACCGGCAAAGTCAACATGATTATCTTTTAGAAGAATCATATCAAAGAGTCCGATACGATGATTCACTCCACCACCTATCTTGACTGCCGCTTTCTCGAGCATACGCATGCCCGGAGTCGTTTTACGTGTATCGAGAACGCGCGTTTTCGTCCCTTCAAGCTGTTTCACGTAACGACGTGTCATGGTGGCAATACCACTCATGCGCTGCATCACGTTTAGCATCAATCTTTCCGTTTGTAAAAGAGACTGCACCCTACCTTCCACAATCATGGCAACATCACCGGGTTTAACCTCCGTTCCATCATTTATAAATACTTCTACTTTCATCTCCGAATCAAAACGATGAAATATTTCTTTGGCAATCTCAATACCGGCCAATACTCCTGCCTCTTTAATCAGCAGTTTTGATTTCCCCATAGCTGTGTCAGGAATACACGAAAGCGTTGTATGATCGCCATCGCCTATATCCTCGGCAAAAGCCAGATCAATCAGTCTGTCTATCAACTCATTCATTGGTTTTGTCTATTCTTATTTGATAAATTAAAAATCTATTGTCTACTCGTTTGAAAAAGCAATTCACACGAAAGCTGCCATTATCTGTAGTAAGCGTTCCGATGACAAAGCCCGACTCATCTCGTCGACCCTGGTGGTTCACGCTGAAACCAATCACCTTGTTTTTTGAGAAAAAATCAGCCATCATAGTTTGTGCAGTCTGATTATTCACGTCAGATGAACGATTCTGAATAATCAAGTTGACTTTACTTCCAAGGTAGTTGCTTAATTCTTGTGAATTCCCTTTTTTAAAAGCTATTGATAATCCGGCCGGTATATCCTGTGCCAGTGAAACCGACACAAAAAGAAATAAGGCACTCATCCATAAAAACACTCTTTTTCTCATAAACAAAAGCATTAAAAGATAAGCAAAGGTAAGCATTTATATAAGAAAACAACAAAAAAGCATTATTTTTGTCGGTTCAAAGGGCACATCAATCAATCCCTGACAGAGAAAATGAAAACAATATTATTAGTAGTAGGACGCACCGTTGAGCAACATTACATAACAGCCATCAACGATTACATCGAACGAACCAAACGTTATATTTCGTTTGATATGGAAGTTATACCTGAGCTTAAAAACACGAAAAGCCTTACGGAAGAGCAACAAAAAGAGAAAGAAGGCGAATTGATTTGCAAATTTCTTCAGTCGGGAGATGTTGTGGTGCTTCTCGATGAGAACGGCAAAGAGTTTCGCTCGGTTGAATTTGCTTCATGGATGGAGAAAAAGATGGCTAACGTAAACAAGCGTCTCATTTTCATCATTGGAGGTCCTTACGGATTTTCACCGAAAGTATATCAAACTGCCCATGAAAAGATCTCCATGTCAAAAATGACATTCTCTCATCAAATGATCAGACTAATCTTCACTGAGCAGCTTTACAGAGCCATGAATATACTTCACGGAGGTCCTTACCACCATGAATAACGACTATCCGTTCAAATCGTGATGCATCATGCGGAAACGTGCCATCTCTTCGTAAGATGTACCCGGACGGCCATAATTAGCAAAAGGATAAATAGATATACCTCCCCGCGGGGTAAAAATGCCTGTTACCTCAATATATTTGGGATTCATCAGTTGTATGAGATCTTTCATAATGATATTCACACAATCTTCATGAAAGGCTCCGTGATTGCGGAAGCTAAAAAGATAAAGTTTTAAGCTTTTGCTCTCAACCATTTTCACATCGGGCAGATAAGCAATGCGTATCTCCGCGAAATCGGGCTGACCGGTAATAGGACACAGACTCGTAAATTCGGGACAATTAAATCGTACCCAATAATCATTTCCGGGATGTTTATTATCAAAAGCCTCCAAAACATCGGGAGCATAGTCCTGCTTATACTCCGTGTTCCTTCCCAACAAAGAGAGTTGATCTTTTAGTTCCGCCATATTATTTTTTTGTTTTTAAATATTCATCCAGCCCTTGCCTACGAAGTTTGCACGCCGGGCAATGACCGCACCCATCTGCAGGTACTCCGTTATAACAAGTCAATGTTTCATTACGAACTACATCAAGTACTCCTAGTTCATCTGCCAAAGCTCATGTTTGAGCTTTGTTTATCCACATCAGTGGGGTATGCAATATAAACTGTTCATCCATGGCCAGATTCAGTGTCACATTCAACGACTTGATAAACGAATCCCGACAATCCGGATAGCCGCTATAATCCGTTTGAGAAACTCCGGTAACAATATGTCTTACTCCTCTTTCTCGAGCAAAAACCGCAGCAATGCTTAAGAAGAAAAGGTTTCGGCCCGGCACAAATGTATTAGGGAAAGAATCTGCCGGCTTTTCTTCGTCCATCATCAAAGACGTATCCGTCAAGGAATTACGTCCTAGCTGACTAATAAAAGAAACATCCATCACATGAAACTCCACCCCTGCCCTTTCGGCAATACCTTTTGCCAATTCCACTTCGTGCACATGTTTTTGTCCGTAAACGAAGCTCAGCGCATATACCGTTTCAAATTGTTTTTTCGCCCAAAATAAGCAAGTTGTGGAATCTTGTCCTCCACTGAACAAAACTACCGCCGCATCTTTTACATCCGTCATACCTCTTTAATTTTAAGGATGTTGTACGAAATGTTTTCGTCATACACATCACTGCCATCAACCTTCTTGATGTATTTAACAACACGGATAGTAACCGGCAGTACCAATACCTCATACAGAGACTTCAATACAATTTGCACACCCATCATCAAAATCAGTTCATTCCAAGGAATTATTCCGGCAAAAGCAATGGGAAAGAAAATAATAGAATCACCCGTCTCGCCCACAACAGTTGACCAAATAGCCCGTGCCGAGAAGTTCTTTCCCTTACTGGCTATTTTCATTTTACTCATCACATAAGCATTTAGAAAAGAGCCAACCAAGAAAGCCGACAAGCTGGCTACTACGATGCGAGGAGCCATACCAAAGACAAAGTTAAAAGACTCTTCACCCTCCCAGAAAGGAGCTGCGGGAAGTGCAACTGCTACTTGTCCTAAAGCAACAACAAAGAAGTTCATCACAAAGCCACTCCAAATAATCAGTCGAGCTTTTTTAAAGCCCCATACTTCAGCAATGCAATCATTAATAATGTAAGAGATGGGAAAAACAATCAGGCCGGCAGTTACAGTTATACCAAAAACCTGAATAACTTTGGTTTCAAGAAGATTAGCCGCAATAAGGCACACATTAAATAAAATGCCAAGCAGCATGAAAGGCACAGAAACTTTACTGTTCATAAATCTTGTTTTTTACGTGGTATTCAAGCACACGACCGCAAACTTCCCGTTTCAGTATCTTTCACTGAAAGCATGCGGTGCCACAAATTATTAACTCTATGCAAAGAGTAAATGCTATTGCATACTCTTTTGCGGTGCAAAGGTAAACATATTATTTAAATTAACCGATTTGATAACCCATAAAAAAAAAGTTCGGCTGCACACAACACCCTTTGTGGCAGCCGAACATTGCTGTTAAACAGCAAGAGAGAAAACCTAAAATTTATAGTCTACACCCAACCCGAATACTTTGTTAGTACGTGAATAAACATCAGTTCCTCCTAATGGAAGTCCGTTGTAGTTATCCATTTCCTTCGTGTAGTCGCTGTAGTTGGTCCAAAAATAAGCCACGTTTAGTTTTAGTTTTGATGAAAGTTTAATTCCGGCACCGAAACCTAATGAATAAGAGTCACAAGAAAAACTTGTATCGCTCTGAAAACCGTCAGCCAAAGCGTAATCAGTACGTTGATAACCACCGCTAATGCTAACGCGATCATGCACGTCCCATTCAATACCCATTAAGTATTCATTGGTACCACCCTTTAAAGCCTCTTGTTTGTCACCGGCCATACCTGCCTGCTTGTCATCGAAGAAATGATATTCCACAGAAGCGCGGAGAGTAGGAAGAATTTCATAACCTACAGCCGCAGTCAGCAGAGCCGGAATGTCATTTGGCGTATTAACTCCATTCTTATAAGCAGCCAATGCACCATCAGGATCGCTGTTCTTCTTTGTCTGGTTTTCAATGTTCAGACTTGTCATAAACTCATATTTCAATCCCATGTTCCACTTGCCAAGCTTCACGTCAGCACCGATAATAGGAGTCAGCCCCCATCCGGTTTGATCCAGATCAAGTTCCAGACTATACAATGTTTGATTGGGAACATAGTTTTTATACTGATCCTTTATATTCGCAGTAAGATAGCCGGTATATCCACCCGAGAAGTAGTTCATACGACCACCACCAAACACAGACAACCAATCATTTACTTTATACGTAATACCAAATTGCGCTGCATAAATAAACTGACGACCTTCCATAGCGGAAGCAATTGTATATAAATCGGTAGCAGCATTGGCGCCTGTCGCAGCCACCAACGGTTGTAACTGCTGAGCCATTCCGGCCATTACCTTCGAATCAAACATCGGCAAACCTGTATCAAAAGAGGCCTTTCCTCCTCCTCCACCTACAGCAAAACTACCGGAAAACACCCAATTTCCGTTTTTATAAGCAGCCTGCACACTGGGTATGAACGGAGCGGATGCCGTACCTTTATAGTTGCGTGTATGTCCTTCTTCCGGGAACAAAGGGAAAGTGGCATCAATTACACGTGTCTGGTAAGCACTTTGACCATTCAAAGAAAGGTAAAGGCCATCCGTTGGCAGAAATCCCAGACCGGCCGGGTTATAATATACACCGTCGATATCAACAGAAGCCCCACGGGCTATCATACGAAGAAAACTAACATGCTGATTTGTATTTGTCAGGAGACCTCCTGCAAAAGTTGAAACTGAAACGATCAGCGACAAGGCGCTCATCAGAAATACTTTTCTCATTAAGTTCGCTATTTAAGTTAATCAGGGCACAAAGATAGTACAAAATTGCACACCTCAAATATTTTTGTGCATATTATTTCTCTAAACGACAAAATTAATTAAAGGAACCAACTGTTCACAATGAAACTAAGCACTCTGAATCAGTGCCATCCTGTTTTCAAAAGCTATTATCTTTTAATAACTCGGCAAGAGCTTTTTAGTCTTTTTAGAAACAATTCTGGCTAACGGAACGTTAACTTATATTAGAACAAAATACCAAACAACAATAAAACAATTATAATCATGGCTTTTAATATCGCTTTTTTCGGTACGCAACCTTATGACGAATCATCATTCAAACACAAGAATGCTGAATTTGGCTTTGAACTGAAGTTTTTCAAAGGGCATCTGAACATGAACAATGTTATTCTGACTCAGGGAGTTGACGTGGTATGTATTTTTGTGAATGACATTGCCGACGCACAAGTGATTCGTGCCATGGCTGCCAATGGTGTCAAACTGATTGCCTTGCGCTGTGCCGGATACAACAACGTAGATCTTAACGCTGCTCAAGAGAACGGAATTAAAGTGGTGCGCGTGCCCGCTTATTCTCCTTACGCCGTAGCCGAACATACCGTGGCACTCATGTTGGCTCTCAACAGAAGAATTCCCCGAGCAACTTGGCGCACACGCGATGGCAATTTCTCTCTGAACGGATTGCTGGGATTCGATATGCACGGCAAAACGGCGGGAATTATCGGCACCGGTAAAATAGCCAAGATATTAATTCAGATTCTAAAGGGATTCGGTATGAATATCCTGGCGTACGATTTATATCCTGATTACAACTTTGCACGAGAACACCAAGTGGTTTACACTTCACTGGATGAATTATACCACAGTTCAGACATCATTTCTCTGCACTGCCCGCTTACGGAACAAACCAAATATCTCATCAATGACTATTCCATCAGTAAGATGAAAGACGGGGTGATGATTATCAACACCGGGCGCGGACAGCTGATTCATACCAACGCATTAATTGAAGGATTGAAAAACAAAAAAATAGGTTCAGCCGGACTGGATGTGTACGAAGAAGAAGGCGATTATTTTTATGAAGATAAGTCAGACCGCATCATTGATGACGATGTCTTGGCTCGCCTCTTATCATTCAACAACGTAATCGTTACATCGCATCAGGCATTCTTCACGCACGAAGCGCTTGAAAATATAGCTAGCACTACGTTGCAAAATATTAAAGATTTTGCCGAGAACAAATCTTTGGCAAACGAAGTAAAAGTATAAACGTATGAAAACAATTATAGACAGAAGTGACAAACGGGGCCATTCACTTTACGAATGGCTCGACAGTTATCATAGCTTTAGCTTTGGCAACTATTACAATCCCGAGAAAATGGGATTTGGTGCGCTGCGGGTATTGAATGATGACATCATTGCCCCCGAAACGGGCTTTGATACTCATCCCCACAAAAACATGGAGATTGTGACCATTCCCCTGAAAGGAGAACTGAAACACGGTGACAGTAAAATGAACGAGCGGATCATTAGCCCCGGAGATATTCAGGTTATGAGTGCCGGCACAGGCATATACCACAGCGAGAGTAATCCTCATGATTCCGTTAATGCGGAGATTCTTCAGATATGGATATTGCCGCACACCCGCAATACCGAACCCAATTATAATGATTACAACATACGCGAGCTGCTCAAACCCAATGAACTGACCACCCTTGTTGCCCCTGACGGCAGTGCCCCGGGCACACTTTTACAGCAAGCATGGTTCTCCATGGGGACATTTGATGCCGGACAAGACTTCAGCTATTCATTGCACAATGAACAGAACGGTATCTATGTATTCGTTATTGAGGGTGAAGCACAAATAGAGAATACCACGCTGAACCGCAGAGATGCCATGGGAATATATGATATCGATCAAGTGAAGATTGCTTCTAAAAAGAAAAGTCATCTTCTGGTTATTGAAGTTCCACTCTAAAAGACAGAACAATGAAGATCAATCTGGCGAACATCCGTCAAGAATATGCAAAAGGAGGATTAAAGGTCAGCGACATGCCCGATAATCCTCTTCCTTTATTTGAAAAATGGCTCAACGAAGCCATTGAAGCCCAAACAGCAGAACCTACTGCTGTGCTGGTAGGAACCGTATCGCCGGAGGGTACTCCTTCTACCCGCACTGTTTTGTTGAAAGCTCTGCGCGAAGGCAAATTTGTATTTTACACCAACTACGAAAGTCGTAAAGGAACTCATTTGGCCAACAACCCGCACATTTCTCTTTCCTTTGTGTGGCATGAACTCGAACGCCAAGTGCATGTAGAAGGAATAGCCTCTAAAGTGAGTGCGCAAGAATCTGATGCTTATTTTCAAACACGGCCCTACAAAAGTCGCATCGGTGCTCGCATCTCTCCGCAAAGTCGCCCCATAGCCAATCGCATGGAAATTATGCGTAAATTTGTAGCCGAAGCAGCCCGCTGGGTGGGAAAAGAAGTTGAACGCCCCTCCAACTGGGGCGGTTACGAAGTAGAGCCGCTCCGCATTGAGTTTTGGCAGGGACGCCCCAGCAGACTGCACGATCGTTTTCTTTATACCTTTTCGGCTCAGGACAACAGTTGGAAACTAGAACGGCTCGCGCCATAAAACTTATAAGAAATGAAACTTACCTATATTTATCACAGTGGCTTCGCCATTGAAGCCGAAGAAGTAACCATTATCATTGATTACTACCAAGACTCGTCGGAAACACACCCCGATCAGGGAGTGGTGCACGACTACCTACTACAGCGTCCGGGGAAAATCTATGTATTGTCAACCCACTTCCATGCCGACCATTTTAATCGCGACATACTGGCTTGGAAAGAAAAGCGGCCCGACATCATTTACCTTTTTTCGAGAGACATATTGGCACAAAAAAAGGCCTCGAAAGCAGAAGGCAACTACATACGCAAATCGCAAGTTTACAAAGACGACCAACTGCGAATAGAGGCTTTCGGCTCAACCGACGCCGGCATATCTTATCTCATCGATGTGCAGGGAATGCGTATTTTTCATGCCGGCGACCTGAACAATTGGCACTGGAGTGAAGAATCGACTGAAAAAGAAGTACGTAAAGCCGAAGGCGATTTTCTAGCAGAAGTCAAGCTTTTGCAGGCCAAAGCCCCTGCTATTGATGTTGTTATGTTTCCCGTTGACTCCAGATTGGGAAAAGATTATTTTAGAGGAGCCACACAGTTCGTAGAACGAATAAAAACTTCTATATTTGTGCCCATGCACTTTGGTGAAGATTATAAAGGCGGAAATGCCTTTGCAGAAACTGCGGGTAAGCACGGTTGTCGTTTTATAACCATCACACAGCGCGGAGAAACATTCGACATCAATAAATAAATACCAATATGAACCGATTAACACACCTGCTGGTCATTACACTACTACTTTGCATACCTGCTTTAACGTATGCACAAGATGATAATGACGATGAAAAAGAAAACCCGAGTAAATACCTGGTTGGCGCCGTGCCTGAGAAAGACGGCAAAGTAGTTTTCTCTCAAGAGATGTTATTGCCCGGTCTCTCTAAAGATCAGGTTTACGACCAAATGCTTTCGTGGATGGAAAAGCGTTTGAAAAAGAACAAAAACAAAAGCCGTGTGGTGTATGCCGACAAAAGCAAAGGTATGATAGCCGGTACAGGTGAAGAATATATTATTTTTAAATCGACTTCACTTTCACTTGATCGTACCATAGTAAACTACCAGCTTACTGCCACCTGCGAACCCGGCAAATGCCTGCTGGAAATAGAAAAGATACGTTACGTATATCAGGAAAAAGAAAAGTTCACAGCCGAAGAATGGATTACCGATCAAAATGCGTTGAACAAAGACAAGAGCAAACTGATACGCGGTATATCAAAGTTCCGCATCAAAACAGTTGATTTTGCCGATGCTCTGTTTACCAACGCCCAAACGGCCATGGGTGCTGCACCGGCAGTTGCACAAACAGCAGCTCCCGCAGCAACAGCAGCAGCTGTACAGGTTGCAACAGTAAAGCCCGATGTCAGTTCTATTCCGGCAGTAACGGCAAACACACCTGCTGCATCGGGAACCACAAGCCTCAACGGTTACAAGGCCATAGCGCCCGATAAAATACCCGGAAACATCATAAAAATGCTTTCCGAAGACTGGATGCTTATCACTGCAGGCAACAACAGCCAGTTCAACATGATGACAGCCAGCTGGGGTGGACTGGGCTTCCTTTATGAAAAACCGGTTACTTACTGTTTCATCAACCCCACCCGCTACACCTATCAGCTGATGGAAAAGAATGACACGTACACCCTTTCTTTCTATACGGAAGCATATCGCAATGCCTTGCAATACTGTGGTAGTAACTCCGGTAAAGACACAGACAAGGTAAAAGGCGCCGGACTCACTCCAATCACCACTCCGCTGGGAAGTAAAGCATTCTCAGAGGCATGGTTAATCATTGAATGTCGCAAATTAGTATCTCAATCGCTCACCCCCGAAGCAATAAACAACAACGAGTTGCAGCAAAAATGGATGGGTAAGCAATTACATAAAATGTACATTGGTGAAATCATCAATGTATGGGTTAAATAACTAGTAATATTTACGAATAATGGAAATTAAAAGCAGATTCGACCACTTTAACATCAACGTGACTGATTTGGAACGCAGCATAGCCTTTTACGAAAAGGCGCTGGGTTTGAAAGAACACCGCCGCAAAGAAGCGAAAGATGGCTCATTTATATTGGTTTACCTAACCGACAGCACCACCGGTTTCCTGTTGGAACTTACTTGGTTGCGTGACCATGCACAGCCTTACGAACTGGGCGAAAACGAAAGCCATTTGTGCTTCCGCACCGAAGGTGATTACGATGAAGTACGCAAGTTTCACAAAGAGATGAACTGCGTTTGTTACGAAAACCATGACATGGGGCTTTATTTTATCAATGACCCCGACGGTTATTGGATTGAAATTTTACCGGTAAAGTAAAGACGCAACCGGACAAATAAAAAAAGAGGCAGCTTTATCGAAATAAAAGTTGCCTCTTTTTTATATTACTTTTTATGCCGGTTGGCACGCTTAGTTCTAATTTCGGCCTTCATTTTAGCAGCTCCCGAGCCGTGAAGCCCACGAATATAAGTCGCCTTTTTGGCCTTAGTCTTTACTTTGGGCTTGTCCTCATTGGAAGATTCTTTCTTTCCTTTGAAAATCAAACCACCTACTATTACATCTTCGATGCCCATACTTTTCTTCACTTAAGTTATTGAGGCAACAAAGATAAGCATTTTTTGCTTACCCGCATATAATTCTCTATCTTTGCCGCAAATAACCAGATTATATCAACATGAATTCTTCTTTGCCATCTGCTGATAAGGACCCCATGGGTGCTGCCATAGCCGACTATTACAACCTGCATAAAGCGGGACGTCTGCGTGTTTTTTCTTCTCTTTTTGATGAAGATGAAATACCGGTAAAGGATTTGTTTCGCGGACTGAAACAGATGCCTGTCATAGAACAAACGGCGTTACAAATGGCCGAAGGAAGAATATTGGATGTAGGAGCAGGCAGCGGTTGCCACTCACTGGCCTTGCAAGAGATGAACAAAGAGGTATGTGCCATTGACATATCGGCCTTATCGGTTGATGTGATGAAAAAGAGAGGCGTAAAAGATGCCCGCCTCGTTAATCTTTTCGACGCAACCTTTCACGAACAGTTTGACACCATCTTATTATTGATGAACGGATCGGGCATCATTGGTAAAATAGAAAACCTCCCCATCTTTTTTCAGACAATGAAAAGACTGCTTCGCCCGGGCGGTTGCATTCTGATGGATTCCAGTGACCTGCGCTATCTTTTTGAGGAAGAAGACGGCAGTTACGTCATTGATCTGGCCGGCGATTATTACGGTGAAATAGACTTCCAGATGCAATACAAGAACATCAAGGGTGATACGTTCGACTGGTTGTACATCGACTTTCAGACACTAAGTCTGTACGCCTCCGAATTTGGCTTTCAAACAGAACTAATCAAAGAAGGAAAACATTACGATTACTTGGCCAAGCTGACTATTTAGTCAGCATGGCATCAATGTGAGCAACCAGCGAAGCAAACTCCTCTTCGTTATACAAGCGGGTCAGTTTCACAATGCGTCCGTCGCGGTCAATCAGTACGTTGCGCGTAATGCCCGATTCCCTCAAAGCATATTTAGCAAAAATATCCGCACCGGGATCCAGCCCTAACGGATAAGTAACTCCTACCGCCTTTCCAAATGCAATAACCTTATCAAGCGGTTCGTCACGGTCGATGCCTATCAACACAAAACGATCGTTCGCTTGATGTTTCTGCCATATATCCTTTTCAATGAAAGGCATCTCTTTACGACACACCCCGCACCAACTGGCAGTAAACTGTAACATGACCACCTTGCCACGCAAAGAAGAGAGAGTAACCTGCTTCCCATCGGTCAGCGTCACCGTAAAATCGGGAGCCTCATCACCTACCCTAACAATATACCCGGTACTGTCGGCTTTTGCCTCAACACCTTGCTGATTCTTCTGCTGACCCGACACACAACCCAGGGCAGAAAGCAGAAAAAAGCCACAAATAAAAAATAATTTTGTTTTCATTGATATACCTAACTAATTGATTTGCAAATGTAAGCAAAGAAAACAGCAGATCAAATAGCTAACCTGTGGTATATGCACTATTGCAAGATCAAAAAATAGTTTGTACCTTCGCACCCGCAAAACAGAAAACGCCTCTTTAGCTCAGTTGGCCAGAGCACGTGATTTGTAATCTCGGGGTCGTTGGTTCGAATCCGACAAGAGGCTCATAAAAAAACTCTTCAATCAAAAATGGTTGAAGAGTTTTTTGTTGTTAACTGTTGCCTGAAACAATTTATTTACCTGCATCTAATACTCCCGAGTCCTTATCCTCGTTATTCAATCTTTTCTCTACAGAGCTAAACTTACGGCCAAAATTAAAGTTATAAGAGACTGAGAACACCATCATTCTTGAAAGATTTCCGATGTAAATACGTTCTTTCGAAGGAGCTAAAGCGTTGTAGTTATCGTCTCCACCTTTCCAAGTCTTTGTAAACGGATTCAGCGTCATCATACCCAACGTCAGACTCTTATGACGATAGTTCATGCCTATAACATGGAAATTCTCATTGCGACTCATTGTTTCGCCATAAAAATTGTTGCGCCCTTTCTTGATATTGCCATATAACGACCAATCTTTATACGTAGCATTGAGGGTTGCGTTGTAATACCAGTTGGTATACGTGTGGTGATAGTTCAGTCCCCTGCTGTCAAAATGAGCCATACCACCGCTAAACCTCATGGTGAGCAGATCCTTAAAAGGCTTCACCGAGATAGAAACTTCCGTATTCAACCGTTGCCAGCTCTTTTGGTTCTCCATGCTGCGAACAAACTTCCCATTTTCCAGCGTAGTACTTTCCATGATGGGGTTATCAGAATACCTATGCCCCACATACACACCACCGTTAAAGATGCCCTTACTCATTTCATAATTCAACGAATGCGCATACACCATGTAAGGTTTCAGCTGACTATTTCCGCGACGAATCTGCATGGAGTCAACTATTTGCTCCACATTCTCAAGATCAGAAAGAGACGGAGAAGAGCTATACAAATTGGCAGTATACTTGATAGACGACTTGTCGGTCAGGTTATACTTCAAACTAATGGTGGGGCGTAACGTATAGTCCTGATACCCGTTACCCTGAGCACTCATCCAAGAACGTGTTCCGCCTATTCCCAGCGAATAATTGAAACGTTTTACCTTTCCTTTAAACTCAGCATACAGGTATGTCTCCGCTTGCTTCATCGTACTCTCCGCATTGGTTGAACCGGTATACGTATTGTCCGTATAGCTTTGCGTATGCTTTATTCCGGCACTGAGGCTGCCACTTTTAAAACCTTTCTCATAGATACCCTCACCAATCACCGAATACTTATTACCATCTATGTCAGAAAGCAATTCGGTTAAAGTTTCATTGCCCGTCATTTCGGAATAATATCTTTTCTTACCCGTGTCAATGTACGTTCCCACCAAATTGAACATCAAAAATTGCTGGTTCTTGAGATTTGACTGAAAATACAAGTCCACAGAAGGGATGTGCGTTTCGGATGACGATTTCTCGATCATGTTCATTGCCTCGCTTGAGCGATGAAGCCAATACAGCTTACTGGTATGATTTTCGCGGGGAATGTCATTGATCTGATTGCGGACAGTTGCATTAAAAAACCATTTATCAGGTTCCTGATAACTATAATTCAAATGCATGTATTGCCAGTTCATCTTCCACCAGTCGGGTGATCCCTCCTCGATGCGATTCAACACCCGGCCGTCGGCCATGTGAAACTCCTCCGAATTATTTCGGTACATCTCGTCAATGCCACGGTAACTGCCGCTGTAGAATACACCGAATTCGGATTTGTTGTGATTCAGTTTGGCATTAAAATTATTGTCGCCGAAAGGAAACTGAAAAGAGTTTCTCAGGTCGGCAGATACATATCCCCCACTGTTGCGACGACGCACAATGTAATCAATCACCGCTTCGGCGTTTTGGTACCGCGCTCCCGGTTCTTCATAATGTTCAATGCGGACAATGTCTTCCGGACAGATCGATTTAATCTCTTCCACACTAGCCTTCACGCCGTTGATGCGAAGCTGCACTTCGCCACCACCAGCACCCGACACCGCATTGCGTAACAAATCAATGTCGATGCGATTCAAATTAAGCCGTTGCAACAAGTCGAATCCGTTGGTCGATGATTTAAGTTGAGAGGCACTGGGAAGTACCACCTTGCGATCAACTTTATTAATCACGTTGGCACCCGTTACCACTACCTCATTTAAAGCGATTGAAGTACTGTCAATCTCAATACGCCCCAAATCAATATTTTTGGTAAAGTCTTTCAGTTCCAGTGTTCTGGTTTCGTATCCCAGACAAGAAATTTGTAATTTATAGGCTCCTCTGCGAAGGTTGTTCATATTAAAACGACCTTTATCATCGGTAATACCCCCCGTCACAAAAACCGAGTCGTTATTCCTGAGCACCACATTGGCAAATTCAACAGGTTGTTTGGATGATGACATGATCAATCCCTTTAATTGCAGTGCCTGGCCCAACACACATTGACATGCGAATACGGTGACAAGCAAACTTAGTATCTTTTTCATTAAAATCAGGCTATTCCAGTTAATACTCTATTTTTATTTTTGTGCGCGCTACAAATGTTAGACGTAACAAGCCCGCGGGAAGTTGCACGCAAATAAAAAAAAACCTGATTTTTGTGATAACAGTTACCTGAGAACGCTTTAATAAAGACTCACTGTTTCCGCCTTATTCATCAGATAAAGTTCAGGAAAAACAGTTTTCAGCTCCTCTTTCTTTTCGTTTCGCCTCATAAAAAGTATGAAATAAAGTATCACCAAGTATCACCAACCTTGCAACGGATTGATTATCAGTTTTTTATGTGTGACACTTGGCTAAAAAAAAGCCTCACCAAGTATCACCAAGTATCACCAACTTTTTTGGTGATTATTCCTTATAAACATCTATCTGTTTATTGTTTGTATATAAGGCTTTTCGTTGGTTTATTTATGTATTTATTTTGCGGATTGGCTATTTTCGTTACATTCGAAACACCACGGTTTGTGCCCTAATAATAACCTGATAAAAGAACCACAATGATTTGGAATTGACAGTATAATGTATTATCTTTGTACTTATAATCTTATAGTATATTCAAATTATTATAGGCGCAAAGGCAGGAGTTCATACTCTTGCCTTTTTTTATGTCTTGACGG